>ERZ808278.349-NODE-349-length-33287-cov-4.729026_pt1 | contig 33287 bp, 22 predicted proteins | sample MGYA00521239_ERZ808278 | MGnify/ENA primary metagenome ERZ808278 (study PRJEB31516, sample SAMN03275600) | gut metagenome | biome: mammalia-associated habitat; material: feces | host: Papio cynocephalus | place: Kenya | collected 2012-07-17 ... | reverse complement strand
GCTGATGTTCCATACTGTATTCTAAAAGGAACCGCTCTGTGTGAGGGAATTGGTGAAATACTGACACCAATCAAACCACTTATGCCTTGTTACATTTTAATCGTAAAGCCACCAATCTATGTATCAACAAAATTTGTATATGAACACTTAAAGATAAATGAACTAAAGAGTCATCCAGACATTGACGGTATTGTATCCGCAATTAGTGCTGGAAATTTAGAGACCATGTCACAAAAAATGGGCAATGTTTTGGAATTCGTTACAGAAAATAACTATCCTGTAATTTCTTCCATTAAAAAATTAATGATTCAAAATGGTGCTATTTCTTCTCTTATGAGTGGAAGCGGACCAACTGTATTTGGTATTTATGACGATGAAGAAAAAATAAACCAAGCTGCGACATTTTTTAAGACAAACTATCCATCATACAGAACATATGTCACCAAACCAATTAACAACTCGTGACAAAGGGAGGATACTATGGACGATCAACTACAGATAGAAATGAATGAATATCTACCGCTCCGTGATGTAGTATTTAATACGTTGAGACAAGCTATTCTGCGTGGTGAACTAAAACCAGGGGAACGTTTAATGGAAATAAAGCTTGCAAAACGACTAGGCGTAAGCCGTACTCCAATTCGTGAAGCAATTCGCATGCTGGAATTAGAAGGGTTAGTCGTTATGATTCCTCGTCGTGGAGCCGCAGTTGCGCAAATTACAAAACAAGATTTAGAAGATGTATTAGAGGTACGATGTTCTCTCGAGGAACTTGCGGTAGAGCTTGCTTGTACGCGTATAACAGGAAAAGAATTAGAAAACTTACATGATGCATTAAAGGACTTTGAAGATGCCTGTGATGCTAATGATATTAAGGCTCTCGCAGAAAAAGATGTAACATTCCATGATATCATCTTTGAATCTACTGGAAACCAGCGACTCATTCAGCTTTTAAATAATCTTCGTGAACAGATGTATCGCTATCGCCTTGAATATTTAAAAGAAGAGAGTTATCATAATAAACTTTTACAAGAACACAAACAAATCGAGCTAGATATTCGAAATCATGACGTTACTTCAGCAAGACATCACATCAAAGAGCATATCTACAATCAGGTTATGTACGTAAGTCAAAAGATTGAAGACATAGCAGAAGCTGATTAAGCATTTTTAAAGCGAGTACCTCTTTTTAAGAGAGCACTCGCTTTTTCTTATATCGAATCCACCTGTTTAATGAGCAGCAACTTATCACCTGGTCGAATCATGTCTGATTCAAGACTATTCATTGACATGATACTATCCACAGTAGTCTGAAACTGTTTTGCAATGCTCCACAAACTATCCCCAGGTTTCACTATGTATCCAACCATACTTGGCATATCTTGCAACTTTTCCAAATTACAAGGTCGTTCTTCGATGCCAACTATAATGGACTCATTTAACTTCATAAATGCAATGGTATCCAGATTAAGCGCAGCTTTAATTTCTACCTCTTCACTATCAAGCATAATAACACTAATCTGCTCTACACTTGGAGTAATCTGATACAGACAGTTCTCATCTAAGCCTTTTATCTCAACAAACTGATTGAACGGAATGACACCTTTTGCTGCACCGATTGGTTTACTGTCATCTTCCGAAACATAGAGAATCTGAACATCCACTACGCCTTCTACTTCTACGCCACCCTCAACAAGCACTTCATCATCAATTCGTACATTTCCACTTGCATTACAAATCTGCAAAATACTTGGCTGACCTGAACCCACATTGATTCGGTCTGTTACACGAACCTTGCTATTGTTTTTTCCAAGGAGCTGCTCAAAATAAGCCATCTTAGTAGTAGGAATCAGCTCTTCGGCAGTGGAATAACAGTCACTTAGAATCTCCAGTTCTTCGTCTTCATAAACCTTCATATCCAGTTCCAAAACCACGTCACAACTAATAACTCGTTCTTCTCCATCATCATCTGACTTAATCTGTAAGTCTGAACCAGCCATGTTCACTGTAATATTGGAAATCATGTCATCACGACATCCGTTGCAGTCTACCATACTGTTAAATGGTACTTCTGTTTCAAAATATTGCGGCATCTGTTCATCACTATCTCCTGAATAGAGAATAAATACAAGAAGTGTCCCACGAATGTTAATCTTATCCTCTAACACTCTTGTATCTAACTCCCGAATATCCATTTCATCATAGAGAATTTCATAAACATTTTTCTTTCCATTCGGAATATGTATCTCATCCTTAATTCGAACTGTATCTTTCTTATTAGTCATAAGCTGAGTAATATTCAAACTCTTATATCTCTTTTGACAGTTATGATCTGCATTAATGGAAACTGCTGTTTCTTCATCATAACTATCCTCTGAAACAAAAGTAAATGCAACAATTGTTTTCACGCTGATTTTACGGGAATTAATAAGGCTAGTCGTTAAGTCCTCAATATCCCATTTTACAGCAACAACATCATCTGCACATGTTTCATCCATATTAATCATTTCTTCAAATGGTAACTCACCGGTAATATTATGTATTGGTTTTACAGAGCCGTCACTGATATATAAAATATTAAATAGAAGTGAGCCCTTTACTGCAACCTTGCCGTTCATCGCTTTTACGTCGTGCATTACAATCGTTGCCTGGTCCTTGATTATCTGTTCAATGTCCGGTTTCACATCTGGCACATTGAAATCGTCGTCCATAGTCAATTGCACGTTGGTTTTGCACTTCAATTTATTCATATGGACGTTTCTCTTTACCAATTCCACAAAAAATCCCTCCTTGCCTTATATACTATAAATATTCATGCAAGGGGGGATTTATTACAAATTAACTACATAACATTAATTGAACTTCTTTTGTTAATATGTCAGCGTAACTTACTGACATAGTTTTCGTACCTTCGTCAGCACAATCTACAAGCTGTATAGTAAAAATACTAGGATATGTTCCTGAAATAATACCTTCTGCTACTTCAATTCTGTGTCGACCTCGATTCGAACGAATTCGAACTCTGCTTCCTACATGGTTGTCAACAGCGCGACGCACAGTTTTTAAATCCAATTGTCTCATTACTAACCTCCAACATATATGAATGCAAACATCGGTTACTTTTAAATATAAATATTCTAGCTAATTATAGTACAAGTGTTAAATTCTGTCAACAGATTTTTTTGAGGAGCTCTTCATAGCCTGTTTACAATCGTACATTTTCTTATCTGCTCTAACAAATACATCGTCTATACTCTCAGACATTGACGGCTCATAAACCTCATATCCGCAAGCAACAGAAAGAGAAAGTCCTTCTACAAAATAAGCACTCCTAATGTCATGGGTTAATTTGTCTATCAGGTATTGTGCCTTGTTTCTGCGGATTTTATGAATAATAATGCAAAATTCATCGCCGCCAATCCGATAACAGAAGCTATTCTTTGTAAACACAGTTTCAATGGAGCCTGCTACTTGTTTGATTGCCTTATCACCCATCTTGTGTCCCAATGTATCGTTAATGCTCTTCAAATTGTTGATATCTATAATTACAAGACAAACTGGCTCACTTTCACGAGTATTTGAACGAATCGAATCCATTCTTTCTTCAAAACTTGCACGATTTCCTAATCCTGTAAGCCCATCTGTATAGGCAAGCACCTTAAACCTTTCATCCTCTAACTGTGTAAGATGCAGCGTTGCAAACTCTCTTTCATACCCCATAAAAATAATTAATATGAAAAAGAGTACACCAACGTGAAACCATTTTCCTGCTGATAACGGTGTATCACAGCAGATAATCAAAACATCATGGATTCCTGTTATCAGCATAACCACTACCCCTAAGTTGTGCCAATTTAAATTACTTATTCCTTTTTGTCGCGTCCACCTTTTATAGCTATTACTGATTACACCAATAAATACAATACTATTCAACAAGATAGTGATTGGAAGCATTTCAACGTAGTCTAAAGTCCTTGTCAAAACTAGTCCCGTTTCCACAATTACACTACATGCAGAAGCTCGGAATGCCCACTTCATTATATTATCTTCTGTAAACTCTCTAAGTGATAACAAGTAGGAACTCAATACAAGTGGAAACGTCAAAACCAACAGGCACTCCAACTGTGAAAAACAATATGCTGTATGAAACATAAACTGTGACAGGGTTGAATCCACTAAAAACCATAATCCTAGATGAAATACAGTCAATGTAAGATACAAGCCACATTCAATCTTCATATTTTTAAGTATCAGGTAACTTCCAAATATGAAGATTGAAATTAAAATGACTACTAATCCTATAAAGAAATAAGGCACATATTTCCTTAAAATGTATGTATAAAGTGCAGTCTTCGTTCCTGTGTAAACAGTTGAAATTTTACCTGAATAAAATTTATATGGTGATTCTAGTAAGATTTCTACATTATAACTATTCTTTAATCCAGAAAGTTTCACTACATTCCATGCACTTCCTGGTGACTTACTTAACGCATATGTCCCATTTACCCCATATGTGTATACAAGTTCACCGTCTACATAAACCCAGACTTTATTCTGTGTAGAACGAAAACACAGATATTGTTCTTCCCTATTAAAAAACGAAATCTGTTTCATGATTGAAACGGATTCCCCTTTATCCCCTTCCAACTTCGCTGGTATTTGGATAACCCCTTTCCTTTCACTATTGCATGAAAGATTCCAACCCTCTGTTTCAGCCGTTATTTCCTTCGAACCTAGGAATACATCTTCTGTGTGAGTATTCCTACTAATATATACGATGATTAATAAAAAGGAAATAATAAAAAAAGCCGTCCCCATTACACGTCGTTTTTTCATGTACCCTTTACCTCAACTTGAAAGACTATATACTATTTAGTATTACTATAAAACATTGATTTGCAAAATGCAATCATATCAAAACAAAAAGTCCATAAATATAATTGCTCATATCTATGGACTTTCTTGCTACTGATAAACAATCGGTTTATCAATATATTCAGTTTTTATTACAACGTAAGGGTACGTAAGCGCTTGCGTTACTGTATCACTTGCATTAGGCCCCAACAATGTGGTGTCGATATAGATAGCATTCTCAGTTTCATAAAACTTATTAACCTGTATGCTGAATCCACCAGACTTCTGTTCTCCATATCCTACAATAACATAGAGATACTCACCATCACTATAAGAAAGTTTCATATGCTGCATCTTTTTTTCGTCGATCATCTTTTTAAGTTGTTCTGGCTGATCTACCTCTTCAACAACAGTGAACTCTAAGTCCTTTATTTTTTTATCTTTGGCAGTTTCCGTTTTACATCCTGCTAGTGCCATCATTACAACAACAAGCAGGAGCATCGCAACTACCTTTTTCATGTTTAACATGACCTCCTAAAAATGATAATGCTACTTTTTCACTAAATCAGAAAATGTATAGAACACATTTTCATTGTTATCTTCTACATGAACCGTATAGAGCTTAGTCGTGTATCCATCTTTCTTTAATGTAACAGTATGGGTTCCTAGAACCTTTGTAAAACTGACAGGTGATATTCCTTTATAAGCATCATCAATGTACACTTCCACATTTTCTGGTGAAGATATTGTTATCTTATGAAGTGTATCGATTTCGCTTCCAGTTGTTGGCGTCTTAGATGAAGCAGGAGCTTCAGACGGTTCCGTTGATGATATTGGTTTTGATGAGGTCGCTGGTGATTTAGAACTTGTTGGACTATTATCTGTCTTATCTGAATCCCAATCTAGCACAATATCATCATTATCAACCTCGTCTTTGGAATCTGCAACACCATCTCCACCGGTACTTTCCTCATCAGATGACTTAGGCACTAAATTGACCTCTATCTCCTGTTCGGACTGTCCCACTGTCAGCACTCCAGAAAATGTTTTATAGCCTGCTAATTTTACAATCATCGTATGATTACCATAATTAAGGGTAATTGGTTTTGAATAATCCGTTGCGTTTCCATTAATATATAAGTCTGCACCATAAGGATTAATCTTGAATGACACTGTTCCAATACGCGCCTTGGATATTTTAAATTCACTCATATCAACAGTAACCTCTTGATCTCTCTCAATCGTCACCTTTTTTGAGCCAATAAGTTCACCATTCTGCATGACTACTTTATAAGTACCTTCTCTTATAATAAGATTAAATGGTTCACTCTTTACCGTCTTGTACGTACTAGCACCAATATAAACTGTACCACCTATAAAATCATGTATATTGGTAAAACGAAGCATACCATGACCTCTCGTGACAATAATAGAATAAACTGTTTCTCCAATTCCCTTTATGGTAAGTTGATCCTTAGAACTTAAATCGGATAGGCTAATTATTTCATTATCCCCTACATATAATAGATTTTCCGTAAAACCATACCGTGAGTTTCCTAACTGAATTACGCCTCTTTCTGTATCCATCTTCATCTTCTTCACATTTTCGTAAGTCCATGCATCCTTATCTATATTAAGAGAAAGCAGCTTATTAGTCTTGGCATCATAGGTAAATTCCACGATCTCACCTAAAGAAATTACTTTCATCGAGATTACTTTTCCATATTGATCTTTAACATCTGTACCACCATTATAGCGAAAATTCATCTGTACCGCGTTATCTGTACCTAATAAGCTAATTGTCTGGTTTTCTTCATCAATCCCTTTTACTACTCCTGTAAAAGAGCGTTTAAAGTCTGGGTTACCTGTAGCTTGCTGAATACCCGCTTGTGTTCCACTTCTGCTGCTTTTTTCTATTTGAACACCGCAATAAATTAAACCTGCAACGAATAACACAACTACCATAGCAATTACAGCTTGATATTGTTTTCCCCTGTTCATCTATTATTCCTCCTACGTATAGAACTTTTTCCCTATATTATACAATAGCGCTTTAAGTTCTGCAAAAACAAATTTTTCATATCTTCCTGCTGCTGTATACAGGTAAGTTTTTGAATTGTTCTCCCTGAAATCCAAGACTTTTTACCATTATAATAGTAATTTGTTATTTTCCAGAATTTTTCTGGATAAAGCATAAGAATATATAATAACTTCTGCTCATTATCACTCAAGCTATTATTCCTTAAATACTCTTCTAGTATACGATTAGACAGCATAATATCCCAATTGTTTTTCTCCATTACCTTACGCATAAAGTAGTAAAGATCAAATACTTGAAGACCTATATCCGCCTTATCAAAATTAGTTGTGAAAATCCCTTTTGACGTAACAATAATATTATGATATGTGTAACTGCCATGTGCTACGGTACCATTTTCCATACTGCTTTTCATAATAGAATTAAAATCAATATTACTAAGCTGTTTTGTTGCCTCCATTGCCTGACTATAAAAACGGTCGTACACATTTAAGAAGCGAACCTCAAACTCATTTTTCTGCTTCTTATCAATTATGTATGTTTTCACACGTTTTAACTCTCTATTGTGCTTTTCAAACAATGTCGGCAATATATGGGTCTGGGTAAACGGTCTTTCTTTGGCAAATGTAACATTCTTTAGCTGTTTGTGAAGATTAGCAAGATTTTTTGCTGCATTTTTTACCTGGAGCGTATCTCTTAAATTGGATTCATCCCCAACGCACCAGTTCTTAATCGTATACTTATCACCTTGACTATCTTCACTTATTATCTCATTTTTCTTATTAAGACAGTACAGATCTACATTTGAATTGCCTTGTTCCTCTAGGAACATAAGCAACTGGTGTTCAAACTCGATCCGGGCCTTCGAATTTTGAATAGAGCGAAATAGTTTAACCCCTTTATCTGTTTCCAGCAAAAGGGCCCCTCTGGCTCTATAAATATTCTCAATTCTTAGATTATACTGTCGAAAGATTTCCTCATATCTATCGTCCACGTTTAGCCCTCCCATTAAAAATATTTACCCGCAAACCGGTGTCTATTTTTAATAGTATGACTTTGATTTTGCTTTCATTCCTAATTCTTGTTTAACTTTATACAGTTTAATAGAAATTCCCTATTATTGCGCTCTGGCTCTTCCAAAACCTGTTCTAGCAAAGAGTTTAGGACAACTCCAATTTCCTTTCCTGGTTTTATACCAGCCTGTATTAAATCATTTCCATTTACCGCAAGGTCTTTTATCGTAAATGCTTCCTGCTTTTCTAATCTCTCTTCAATAAGTCTTTTCGCTTCATCTAATCTTAAAAGCTTCTCTTTTTGGTTGAATTCACTTTGTGCAAGTACATCCGAGTATTGCACAAAAAGGAGTGAAAAGATGAAATCCCCTCCAATTTTGTTTAAGGCTCTTCGTATTGCTTCTGGAGTATGCGCATAGCGATAATCATGCCAGCGAATAAGATGAGTTACTGTATCAACTGTATAATTATCAAATTTTAACCTCTTAAGAATTGTTCTTACGATCTTAGAACCTTCTTCATCATGACCATAAAAATGATCAATTCCCTCCTCATCTACTGTTTTCATTGCCGGTTTCCCTACATCATGAAAAAGTATTGCCCAGCTTAAGGCAGAGTAAAGTTTATGTGGATAGTGAAACTTCTGATAACACTCTTGTGTTGCAATTTCATTGTGAAACGCTAATAATGCATTCATACAATGGCGTCCAACACAATCTTTATGATTTGGATTATTCTGCTCCGTTTCCATCATTTCATTAAACTCAGGAAGAATGTAATCTGTAAGACCAGTTTCATACGCTATAAAAAAGCGGTCCGCATATTTTGCACAGAAAAGCTTATCTAACTCAACACGAATACGTTCTGCACTTATATTTTGTATAGTTGGTGCCAAAGTTTTTATTGCCTTTTTGGTATTCTCTTCAATATCAAAACCAAGTTGTCCAGAAAATCGGACGGCACGCAACATCCTTAGTGCATCTTCACTAAAACGTTCTTCCGGGTTTCCAACACAGACAATTCGCTTTCTTTTTAAATCTTCCATGCCATTAAATTCATCAACGATTCCGGTTACATGGTTATATGCCATAGCGTTAATGGTAAAATCCCTACGTTTTAAATCTTCCACAAGATTGGTTGTAAATTCTACACTCTTTGGATGCCTACTATCTTCGTATTCCCCATCTATACGATAAGTAGTAACCTCAAAACCTTCCTTGTCCAGCATAACTGTAACCGTTCCATGCTGAATTCCAGTATCAATGGTACGTCGAAACAACTGTTTTACCTGGTCTGGCTTTGCTGAGGTTGTAATATCCCAATCTCCTGGGATTCGGCCTAAAAGCACATCTCTTACACAGCCACCAACCGCATATGCCTCATAACCATTATTCAGCAATACATTTAAAATATATTCTACCTTCTCGGGTATCTCTATAAACATAAAATCCTCCTTTGGTCATCACAAAAATCAAAAAAGTCTAAGTATTCCTGATCGTAATTAGAGTATTTTCTATATACAAATTTAAACTTTCTCTTAACATCATAATTCTTTATTGGAATAGTTACAAGAGATCCGTTTAATAATTCTTCCCTAACTGAAGTTTCATATAAGAAAGAGATTCCTATATTATTTTTCACCATTTCCTTTACAACTAAAAGACTGTCAACCAAATGCACTACTTTAAAGTTATTTATACTATGATTTATCTGCAATAACCATTGTTCGATGTCTGACCTGCCATCGCGGCTTTCTTCTTTCAAGATAAGAGGATAGTTCATCAGGTCATGAATAGTCACTTCACTTCCAGCAAATTTAAATTCTGGACTGCAAACTGGAATATAACGCTCCTCCATAAACTCTAAAACATTAAACTCCTGCTCATCAAAAGGTCCCTCAATAAATGCAAAGTCTAACTCTCCATACTTTACTTTCTCAAGTAAGGTAGATGTACTGTCTACCTTCATTTTCATAATACGATTCGGATATTCTTTTACATAAGACGCAATAATCGGTGGCATGATAAATTCACCTATCGTTTTTGTTGCCCCAACTGATATTTCCTTACTTCCCGTATCCGTTAACAGATGCTCCTTAAATTTTGTAATATTCAGATTAAATATCCTTGCTAAGTGATATACTTCTTCTCCCTCACTAGTTAAATATATCATTTTCCCTCTCATATCAAACAATTTAACACTGAAGTATTCTTCCAAATACTTAATATGCTGCGAAACTGCTGGCTGCGTAATATTAAGCATCTGCGCCGCTCTTGTATAGTTTCTAGTTTGACATACTGTAAGAAATGTTTCTACTCTATAATCTAACATGTGCACTCCTTGTAAGCCATAAATTTTTCTTATGGTGCTATAATTTTATATAATTGGATTTTATTTGTATTGCATGATATGATATCCAATGTCAGAGAGAGCAAGTAAAAAAGCACTTCGGATTAATTGGATGTGATGAGCCAATGCGCTTATGAATTATTGTTGCTAGTAAACCCTCAATCCCTTCTTCCCAACTTTTAATTCTAGCACATATGATATAAGCAAATCCTAAGCGACTCTTACAATCGATTAAATCTAATCGCTGCTTCTGCCACCATAACTAAAAAGTGATTCAGTTCTTTAAAATGAAGTACAGCTCGGAAAAGTACAGATTTTCTAATAGTATGATTCATTATACGCATACGTTATTCTTGAATAATTTCTTTATTCAAACGTAAAAGAAATATGGATATATCTTTTTTATATAAGTACGCAAAGGCGTACGGAACTTTCTAATCAAATATAATAGTTCTTATTATATTTAAATTATTTGTTGTGTTTATGTGATGTTTTAAAACCTTACCTTGCCTGGTAGGGTTTTTTCTGTTCATCTTTCCCTCACAACATACATATTAATTTAGAGGGGAATCCTGATTTTATCTGAATTCCCCTCCTATAAAACGAAACTATCTAATTGAGCAAGTTCTTTTATTAGTATGCCTTACCCCAGTAAACCATAGTTTTAGCTGGTTTTCCACAACATACACATTTATCGGATAATTGTTCCTGTTCAAATGGCATACAACGAGAAGTTGCTGTCGTATCTTCTTTAATCTTCATTTCACATTCTAAATCACCACACCACATTGCTTTTACAAAACCTGGCTTATTAGCAATTGTGTCTTTGAACTCATCATAAGTTACAGCTTCATATGTGTGAGCATCTCTATGTGCTCTAGCTCGTTCTAACATATCACTTTGCATTGTATCAAGTATTTCTTGTACCTTTGCTTCTAATTCATCTAAGGATACAACGATTTTTTCTCTTGTGTCACGACGAACAACCACAGCCTGATTTGCTTCGATATCTTTTGGTCCAATTTCAATACGCACTGGAATACCACGCATTTCCTGCTCACTAAATTTCCATCCTGGACTCTTATCGGAATCATCTACTTTTACTCGGAAATTGCTTACTAATCTGTCTTGTAATTCACGAGCCTTATCAAGCACTCCCTCTTTATGCTGTGCAATAGGAATAATCATAACTTGTGTTGGAGCAATTCTTGGTGGAAGTACCAGACCTGAATCATCACCATGAACCATAATAATAGCACCAATAATACGTGTGGACATACCCCATGATGTCTGATGAACATACTGTAATTTATTCTCTTTGTCTGTATACTGGATATGAAATGCTTTTGCAAAACCATCCCCAAAGTTATGGCTTGTTCCAGACTGTAACGCTTTTCCATCGTGCATTAATGCTTCAATTGTATATGTGGAATGAGCACCTGCGAATTTTTCTTTATCTGTTTTTCTACCTTTAATCATAGGAATTGCTAACACCTGTTCACAGAAATCAGCATAAATGTTTAACATTTGAACTGTTCTTTCTTCTGCTTCTTCTGCTGTAGCATGTGCTGTATGTCCTTCTTGCCATAAGAATTCCATAGAACGTAAGAAAGGTCTTGTTGTCTTTTCCCAACGTACAACCGAACACCATTGATTATATAACTTTGGCAGGTCACGATAAGACTGTACAATATTAGAATATAAATCACAGAATAAAGTCTCTGATGTTGGACGTACACAAAGTCTTTCCTGTAATGGCTCTAAACCACCATGTGTAACCCAAGCTACTTCTGGCGCAAACCCTTCTACATGGTCTTTTTCCTTCTGAAGCAGGCTTTCTGGAATAAACATTGGCATGTAAACATTTTCAACACCTGTTTCTTTAAAACGAGCATCTAATTCTTTCTGAATATTTTCCCAGATTGCATATCCGTTAGGGCGTAAAATCATACATCCTCTAACACTTGAGTAATCAATTAACTCTGCTTTCTTTACAACGTCTGTATACCACTGCGCAAAATCAACATCCATAGATGTAATTGCTTCGACTAACTTCTTGTCCTTAGCCATAATTATTCTCCTTTCAGAACTGTTTTCTATATCCGACATCAGGCATTGATTCTACACTTTGAATCTGTTGATGATACATTGCCATCCCACAAAAAAGTGTAAAAAAATAAGCCCTCTGTCCACAAGGGACCGAAAGACTTCGGCGGTACCACCCTAATTAACTTACAATAAAAGTTCTCCTCAGATAGCGTTGCCACTCATACATTGCAATACTATGTATCCGTTAACGCCAGACATACGCTGTATTTTCATACAGTGCTCCAAGGCAGGTTCCAAGCTTTCCGTATAGAAGCCTCACACCAGACAGCTTCCTCTCTGAATACTTTCAGAATGTACTAATCCTTATCAACGCAACTTTTTATAAACAAATATTACAAGTATTTATTGGGATTGTCAAGCCATTTTTCCTATCCCCAGTGGTAATGCGAAAAAGCCTTTATCCAGCCAGTGAGTTCATTATACTGGGAACGAAGGCTTTTTGAAGATGTGGTTGAATTGAAGGTTATACAACCTTACTTAATAGAATCCATCTGCTACTTCCTCACTTTTTCCAAAGTATGCAACATATTCATTTCAGATAGCACGTACATTAACAAACCAATTAGAAATCAGATGATTTTCATAGTCTATGAATTTATCACTATATGTACCAGTTCCAGCTCCCACAGGAATATTCACTGTACCATTGTTATCTTCCATTACTGGCTGAATAGCACAGGGACCATATATTTCAGTATAAATTGTCTCATTAGCTTTATCCAAGACATAGAACTTATAATAATCCGTACTTTAGATAATATATAATCTGATAAAGTGCTTTGATTATTGATGTTCGAAGAATTAATTTTCCTTCAATCACTAAACATACATTCTTCTAACAAATTCCTTGTACCCCTTTTCAACCGCCTCTATTCTTCTATAAGCAATGTTATACGTTCTTCCGTCCCGCAATACAACCTGCTTGCACTCAATTCTTTTTATATAAGACATATTAACAATAACAGATGCATTTACTTTAATAAACACATCCGATATTCTCTTATCTATATCCTTTATGGTATCGTACACAGTCAAAGTTTCTTCCCTTGTTATAATATTTACTTCGTGTGTGTTTGGGATCTTTTCAATGCTGATTATGCATCGTTCCTTTATTACAATTTTGCCCTTTTGAAATGATGCTGTATTACATGCCATCTGGCTTGCCCGATATCCATTAATCTGCACAATCGCCCGATCTATAATCTCTTCAAAAACCAACGGGTCAAGGGGTTTTGCTAAAAATCCACTTAATAATACTTGAGATGCTTCTAACGAATATTCTGGATGTCCTGTGACAAATATTACTGCACTTTTAGAATTCAAGGTACGAATTTTTTTAGCTAATTCAATTCCACTATTTCCATCTAAATCAATATCTAAAATTGCCAGGTCAATGGTTTTCAGAAATTCTTCATCTTCTTGGTGATACTCCGTATGGCAGATAAGTTCTGCTTTTATATTCTTTCTGCTTAAATGTTCTGTTAACACCAGACGATTCACTTTCATTTGCATATCATCATCTTCGCAAAGATAAATTTTAAGTGACCTCATGACAGTTCCCCCTCATGTTTATGTAATTTGTGTTTATCATAAGGAAAGGGAGCTTGCACTCCCTGATTCCTTTAGTGTTTCTGTTTCGTTTCCTTTAAACGCTTTTTTAATTGTTCAGTTACTTTTGGCTGGTAAAGAATAAAGATGCACCCCCCCTTATTTACACTTACATCTGCAAGCTTCCAAGCGGCCTTTGCTGCAATCTGTTCTATCTTTTTCATACCTTCACCCCCTTGACTTCTTATCTTTTGTTTCTTTATGTTAATCAAAGATTAACCGAATCTAATGTATGGCATAAATTCTAGTACAATACTTTCCTCTTTGCACAGGACAGATATATAGATACAGTTACCAAACCTACTCCTTTGCAGGAGGTTTCTTTACATTCCATCTTCATTGTCCCATTGTATTTTTTTACGAGTTTCTCTACGATACCTACGCCAAATCCATGTAACATCTTGTCTTTCTTTGTAGTATTTCCAAAACTAACAATTCCAACACAATGATTAAAACAGCTAATCTCATAACCAGTCTCTGTGTATATCACAAGCAGCGTTACAATTCCATTCTCTTTTGGAAGTTTAGCAGCTGCCTCCAACGCATTCGTCACTATATTATGTAAAATAGAACAAATGTCATTATCCTTCATTCCAAAGTCATCTACTTGTATCGCTGCTGACAAAATAATTCCATATTCTTGTGCTTTCTGCTGGAGCTGATTTATCAGTATTGTTATGGCAATATTGGAATGTGTATAGGAAAGTTTTGTTTTTTCCACATCTTTGTAAATCAGTTCTGCATATTCCGTTGCCTTATCATATTCCTTACAATATAACATATTTTTGATAATAGTGCTGTGTACGGAATAATCATGTCTGAACTCCGCTAGATTTTCTAATAATTTCTGCCGTTCTTCGTTACTGCTTACTTCCTTTTCTAGTTCAAAAAGTTGTTCGTCTTTCCTTTTAAGTACAGACGATGTTTTTAATATGTACCATAGCAATATAGTTTGTGTAAGTTCAAATGTTAAAATCGCACTAGCACTTATTTTGTCTTTAACATACTTAAAAAAAACATTTCCCAGCATTGAAACAATTACTGTCAATAACGAAATTTGGGCTATATTATCCCCAAATAACGTCCTACCTTTTCTCCTAATAAAGATAAAATAGCATCCCGATGCTTCTATTAGCTTCGCTACTACAGTACAAATACAAATTACAAAAAATTTATTTATAACGCTTAAATCTCCATGTGTGAAAAACAATACAAAACTAAGCACCATCAATTCTGAGCCTAATAATAAGCTGAAAAAAAATCCTATATTTATAATTTTTTCACTTATGCTTCCTTGAAATATAAAAATTGTAGTAAGAACGATATATATTAATAGCATCATACTTATGGAAATATTTATCAATTGAATGCGTATATATGTTTCTACGAAACATTTTACAAGAATAAACAAATAGAGTCCTAATACCACTACACCGCATTTTTTCTGGCTCTTTTTACAGCCTAATGTTGACATGGACTTGAACCATAACAGAGAATCAATTAAAGCAGTCATGAAATCCATCAAAATCCACCCCATGACACACTCTCCTTCCGTGTCTTTCCTTACAATTTCGTACTGAATTATGTTTAATTCAGTATTAGATTATCACTTTTTAGAATATAGTGCAATAAGAATTAGAGCCGTTAAGAATTGAAAATTTGATTTTGTTTTTTCCCAATAAAAATACTCATTGAACTGTTTTGCACACATGAATTCAACATTGAACAAACCTCCAAATTAACTTATAATACAATATAATAAATTTATATTTCAACTATCAGGAGGTTCTCCATGTCATTAAATATCCTACATCAAGACAAACACATTATTGTCTGCGAAAAGCCACCCGGAACACCAACCCAAAGTAAAAGTCTATATACCAAGGACATGATTAGCATCTTGAAAAATGAACTTGCCAAACAGAACAAACAAGATACGGAACCTTACCTTGGCCTAATCCACCGACTTGATCAGCCCGTAGGTGGAATTATGGTATTTGCCAAAACACCACAGGCGGCACGAGAATTAAGTAAACAGCTGCAAAATGATATAATAAAAAAGCACTATCTAGCTGTTATCACCAATGATCTTTCCAAAGACAAAGGAAAATCTGTTTCCCTTGTTGATGAAATGGTTCAAAATAAAAAAAACAATACTTCCACTATAATTGCCACTAAAGCAAAAGAAAGCAAGACAGCCAAGCTTTCTTATACGGTGTTAGATGTCATTGAACATAATGGTCAACCTTTATCACTTATTGACGTTAACTTAATTACCGGACGCCATCACCAGATACGGGTGCAAACGGCAGCTCACCTTGGTGGTATCTGGGGTGACAAAAAATATAATAAACAATTCCAAGATTTGAAAAAGCCAACCTCTCTCTGTCTTTATTCATTTCAATTGGAATTTTCCCATCCAGTTACAAATAAAAAAATGTGTTTTCGAAACATCCCTAACTATGAGCTATTCTCTCGATTTACACTAGAATAGTAATTGCCTCTTTGGTGCATACTAAATGTACTTACACATAGAGGTGGCAGATGTTATCTTTCACCTAATTCATAAATGATATGGGGTGAAAGATAATGCTTAAAATGTCTTACAAAATAAAATGTATTTTATTTCTCCTGCTGCTTTCATGTGGCATTATATTTAGTATAAAATATATTTTCCCTTACTTTATTACCTTTCTCTTTGCATACTGGCTTGCAAAGTGTGCAATTCCCATTGCATTCTATCTTCATGAAAAAATGAGAATTCCAAAAACAGTTAGCAGCGTCCTAACCTTATTACTTATTCTATTTGTATTAGGAACTCCCCTCTATCTGCTTACCAATTCACTAATTCAGCAAGTAGACACGCTAATCGCGCATCTTCCTATTTATCGTCAAAGTCTACAGGCACAAATTAATAATATATGTACTTGCTGTGACCAGTTATTTAAGTTGAATGATGGAACATCCATTGCATATGTTCTCTCCTATACAGATAGTCTGTTCAACAAAAACGGTTCTGTCTTGCCTAATTTTACAAAACAAACTGTTGCTCTAATGTTTCAAACGTTTCGACTATTCACTCAATTGGGTATCCTAATTCTTAGCTCACTACTTATTATCCAAGATCACGAGCGTCTAAAAGAGATGTATCATTCATGGTTTTTGCATGATGACGTAGATTTGATATTAAAACAATTATCCAGTACTGGCCTAACATACATTAAAATGCAGTTTATCATCATGTGCGTAATAGCTGTTTTGTGTACAACTGGGCTCTTTCTGTCTAAAAGTGCATATCCACTGCTACTTGGCATTCTTATTGCAATATTGGATGCACTTCCTTTGTTTGGGAGTGGCACTATACTGGTTCCTTGGGCGATTATAAAACTGTTTTCTCACAATATAATAGGAGCAGCCATACTTATGTCTACCTATCTGCTCTGCCAGATTACAAGGCAATTTCTTGAATCCAAATTACTAGGTAACACGCTAGGGCTTGCTCCTATCTATTTTGTTATGTCTTTATTTGTTGGTATTGAATTCTACGGTATTACTGGCGTAATTCTAGGTCCCTTTTCCATACTGCTCATTAAGACAATTTATACAATATATAAACCCAAGCCTACTTGAAATCCACTTGAACTGTGCCTATACCACCTTCAACATCAATCAGGTTATCATGACTGTTATCGTATGAGTCAACATCGTCGGTCTTCTCTCCATCAATATAAACAGGACCAAGACCTGTTTCTACTTTATAGTTATAGTCTTCTTTGTTTCCATCAATCTTTAGAGTAAGATTTCCCATTCCTGCTGATATATCAGACTTTCCTGAAATGTCTCCTTGAATATTGACATTGCCAACACCTCCGGAAACCTCCAATCCCTTAAAGGTTACATTATCACAATCAACATTTCCAACACCACCTTCAATGGTAGCATGATTTGCCGATACACCTTCACAGGATAATGAACCTACTCCACACTCTACAGTCAAAGTATCGGTTTTTATATCTTCGATTGAAACTGCACCTACTCCCATCTCAATGACTACTTCATTTAATTCCTGATTCTCAGGTACATAAACAACAATTTTACCCTTTGAAGCAGAGTGTCTTTTCTTAAAAAGCCCGGACACCCAATCATCATCTGCTGTTTCTATTGTTTTTGAATCTTCATCATACTCAATCTTATAAGAAGATGGAATATCATATTTTTGTATTCTGATGCAATCTAAACTATTGTCAGATTTAACCTGAACCTTATATATGCTACTTTCAATATCTAAATTCTCGACATTATAAAAGTCCAGATTATCATCTGTCCTCTCTTTATGCTCATTCTTTTTCTCTGAATTATTTTGACTGGTTACCTGCTCCCCTTCATTGGACGGTACAAAGGCACCAATGACTCCAACGCCAACTTTCACGATTGCTGCCATAATACATATGGTAAGACATATAGCAAAAAACATTGCCAAATACTTCATTACTCTCTGTAGTGAATTCACTTTATATCAACACCTCCAAACATACATACTGCATTGATATAAACAGTTGGTACTCCTGGAATATAACTAGTACCACATGTTTTATTACTTACTCCTCCAAAGATAGGTGTGCTTGAAACCTTTACATTCACATCTTTTGGTACAAATATATCCATTCCACCAAAGATAGCGGTACAATCTATTAATACATCCTGATTAATAATGCAAGACCTTAAATCTAATTCCATTCCGCCAAAAACAGAATTTAATGATGCACCTTCAAAAACTTCATTTTCATTATACAAAATAGACTGAGTAGAAAAAACTGCTGCGTATTCGTTCTTAGCTACATTTACAGGCATCTCTCCATCTGATATTAGCTGCTGCCTATTAATACGCATTCCACCACTCTTTCCAATAATACTAACACCAATAATAATAAAGATAATTGGTAACATAAGCTTTTCAATAATAGAATAATCAAAAATTCCAATGCATGACAGTAAAATTAATACACCAATCACAAACATGCTAACTGCAAAAGGTTTTGGACCATTTTGAATAATTGAAGCTCCACTTGGTATGATAATAAACAACGTCCACCATCCATCAAAAAATAATTCAAAATTCCAAATGTTAAATGCATTTCCCACAAAGCCTATTCCAGCTATTATAAATAGCGACCCCCAAAGTATGCTCGAAAGTTGATTCCTCATACTTCTTTCCTCCTATCACTTCTTTGATAATTCTATTATATGAAAATCAAGGGGATAGCTGTAGTTACATTTGTCATATCTTTGGAGTGGTAATTGTAATCAATTATACTTTAAAGCGGTATCCTACTCCCCATATTGTCTCAATATACTGAGGCTTCGAAGTATTCGCTTCAATCTTTTCACGTATTTTTTTAATATGAACTGTTACAGTTGCAATGTCTCCTATGGACTCCATATCCCAGATATGCTGGAACAATTCCTCTTTTGTATAGACACGATTTGGATTTTCAGCAAGAAACGTAAGCAAATCAAACTCTTTTGTTGTAAATACTTTTTCTTCATCGTTTACGAATACTCTTCGATCTGTTTTGTCTATACGAATGCCTCTGATTTCAATTACGCTGTTCTCTCTCTGGGACGCCCCAACCAGTCTTTCATATCTGGACAAATGCGCCTTCACTCTAGCAACAAGCTCACTTGGACTAAATGGCTTTGTCATATAATCATCTGCACCAAGTCCCAATCCTCTAATCTTATCAATATCATCCTTTTTAGCTGAAACCATAATAACAGGTATATCTTTTTGTTCACGTATTTTCTTACATATCTCAAATCCATCAATGCCTGGAAGCATTAGATCTAGAACGACTAAGTCAATTTCTTTTTCCAAGGCAGCCTGAAGACCACTGTCTCCGCTCTCCTCAATTTTTACTTCAAATCCACTTAGTTCTAAGTAATCCTTTTCTAATTCTGCTATTGCAACATCGTCTTCAATAATCAATATCTTACTCATCTTATCACTCCTATATGTTAATTCTTTATTTTGGAATTCATCATACCTTCTTTACCCTCTTTTTCTACCTTATAGACAGCTTCTGATTCCTGTCCTTTTGTGGTAAGCAGGGTGAAAATAATACTTAATCCACTTCCTTCTTCTCCGTCAGCCCAGATTTCTCCACCATGATCCTTTATAATCTTTTTCGCTATCGCAAGCCCTAAACCACTTCCATTTTTAGCTGAGTTTCTTGATTGGTCGGTACGATAAAATCGCTCAAATATTTTCTTTAAATCCTTCTTTGCAACTCCCTTTCCATTATCACTAAAGGTAATCTTTACACAATCTCCTTTTCCTTCAAGACTTACTTCAATTTTTCCCTTTTCTTTATTCATATATTTTACAGAATTACCGATAATATTGCTTATAACTCGTTTTAACTGCTCGATGTCTATCATTACTTCAATATCTTTTGATGTATGATTCGTATAACTTAGTTCTATATTCTTTACCTCCAAGTCTAGCACTAAATCATTCATGCAATCTGTAAAATATTGATCCAGATTAACCTTAGTAAAATTATATGGTATTTTATTAGTGTCTATCTTAGCATAAAATGAAAGCTCATCCACTAAATACGTCATATCATTTGCCTTTGTATAGATTGTCTTAAGATACTTGTCCATTTTTTCAGGCGTATCTGCAACTCCATCCATTATGCCTTCCGAATACCCCTTAATTGCAGTGATTGGAGTTTTTAAATCATGTGAAATGTTGCTAATCATCATTTTCATCTGCTCTTCATACTCTAATCTTTCTTCCATTAATATTTTTACCTGTCGACGCATATCCTCAAAGTCATCACAGATTCTTCCGATTTCATCATCGGTGTCTCCCTTCATTTCAAAATCCAAATCTCCATTTTTCATACGGTAAATTCCATTTCTCAATGTATTAAGTGGACGAACCATTCCTCGATAAAGCCACATTACAAGAAAAAATGCTGTAAAGCATATAATAGCTATGATGCAGATAACTAAATGAATCAATGACTTCTTTACTTGAGGCAAAAATGTTTCCATATTGGTGACGATTAAAACACTCCCTGAAGTTTGATCACGAAAATTAAAATCTGTCTTACGAAGTAAAAATGGCTGACTATCGTCAAAATACAGACCACTGTCTCCTTGTGTGGTATAAAGCGAAAACACAGGAAATTCATTTTGTATTTGTTTTAGCCTTTCTCTATCACCAACAAATACAACCTTTTCTTCATGTAGTACAACCAAAAAAGAGGACTTCTTCTCCAACTTACGATTTATACTTTTAACGTATTCTTGACTTAAGAGTCTATCAGGATCATTTTTTAATATAACCTTTAAGTCCTCATATAGCCCATTAATGGAATCCAGCACAAAATAATTAGGATTTGTTATGATTTTCGTGGACGTAGTTTCTACGTCATAGTAATTATTAACGTTTGCAATTGTATAATAAATAATGGTTCCTGTAGTAGTTGCTATCAGAATAAATGGCAGACCAATCATAATCACAAACGCCATTATTAGCTTATTTCTTATCTTCATACTCTTCTCCTATAAAAGTCATTAAAGTAGATTATAACACACCTGTGTTTCCAATGGTATTAAAGAACTATAAACAAACCAATTTTATCTTGACAATTCTCCCCTAAGCGTTTATTATGTACTTATCCGAATAAAGAAATCAAACCCTTATTAAGAGTGGTGGAGAGTTAAGGCTCTGCGAAACCACGGCAACCCCCAAATAGGGAAGGTGCCAATCTGAGCGAGTAATCGAGCAATAAGAGGATTTGTACACATTATCAAGTCCGCTTACTCAGTGGATTTTTTTATTTGCAAAATTTTACCTGACGTATTAATAAAAAACAAGGAGGATAAAATGGAAAAATTACTTTTTACTTCAGAATCTGTAACAGAAGGACATCCAGATAAAATCTGTGACCAAATTTCAGACTCAGTTCTAGATGCTTTACTAGAACAGGATCCAATGAGCCGAGTTGCGTGTGAAACTGCGATTACAACAGGTTTAGTTCTTGTTATGGGCGAAATCACTACAAAGGCTAATATCGATATTCAAGAAATCGTTCGTAATACAATTAGAGAAATTGGTTATGATTCATCTGAAAAAGGATTTGATTGCAACACATGTGGTGTTATTGTAGCTCTTGATAAACAGTCAAGTGACATTGCAATGGGTGTTGACAAGGCATTAGAAGCAAAAGAAGGAACGGTAGAAACACTAAGCAACGAAGAAATCGAAGCAATCGGTGCTGGTGACCAAGGTATGATGTTTGGATATGCAACAAATGAAACACCTGAATATATGCCATATCCTATCGCCCTTGCTCAGAAATTAACTCGCAAACTTACTGAGGTTAGAAAAAATGGCACTCTTGATTACTTAAGACCAGATGGAAAATCCCAGGTTAGTGTTGAATATGACGAAAAAGGCTGCCCAAAACACATTGATGCAATTGTCATTTCATCTCAACATGCTGATAATGTAACACAGGAACAAATTCATGCTGATATTAAAAAATATGTAATTGATGCTGTTGTTCCTGCTGAAATGATTTCAAAAGACACTAAAATCTATATTAATCCAACAGGCCGTTTCGTAATTGGTGGTCCTAATGGAGACAGTGGTTTAACTGGACGTAAGATTATTGTAGATACTTACGGTGGTTATGCTCGTCACGGCGGTGGTGCTTTTTCTGGTAAAGACTGCACAAAGGTTGACCCCTCAGCAGCTTATGCTGCACGTTATGTTGCAAAAAACATTGTAGCTGCAGGAATCGCTGATAAGTGTGAAATTCAGTTATCTTATGCAATTGGTGTTGCACAGCCAACATCCATTATGGTTGATACATTTGGTACAGGAAAAATCAGTAATGAAAAATTAGTTGAAATTATTCGTGCTAACTTCGACTTAAGACCAGCTGGTATTATCCAGATGTTAAACTTAAGAAGACCTATCTACAAACAAACTGCTGCTTATGGTCATTTCGGTCGACTAGATCTGTCTTTGCCTTGGGAAGCACTTGATAAAGCAGATAACTTAAAACTATACCTTTAGTTAATAATACTATATTAAATAGAAAAAATAGGGCTAAATCTAGTATTTTAGCTCTATTTTTAATTTTTCCTCGTTAACCTATGAATAATATTGACAGTTACCCTAAAAAAATCGTATACTTTACTATACGAAAGTATTTTTTTGAGTATTTTATGAATGGAATAAAGGGGGATAAAATGAAAACAAAGCGAATACTTACAAGTCGGGCAAAACCAGGTATGGTAATAGCAGAAGATATTTATACATACAATAACCAATTAATTATAGCAAAGGATACGATGCTTACAAATCGCGCTATTACAAGGTTAAAGTTTTACTCCATCACTGATATAAAAATCCATCTTGACGTTGTAAATATGGAACCTATTGAGACAAGGGTTTCTTTCACGGAAGAAATCAAGCAAACGGCAGAATACCTGCACTTTGCAGAAAAACACTCTGAAACGGTTCTAACTTTAAAAGAAGAACTTCTAAAGTTTATTAATAAGGTAACAACAAAAATAGATATTGAATCCTTATCTGACTCAATGGACGTTCTACTATCTGCTACACGTAATGGAACGCATGTATTTCATATGCTTCAGTGTATGAGAGATCAAGATGACATTACTTATGTACACTCCGTAAATGTTGCTTTAATCAGTTACACCATTGGTACTTGGCTCCACTTAGACGAAAGCGATCTTCGCTCACTATTATTGTGTGGGCTTTTACACGACGTTGGTAAACTTCTTGTTCCACACGAAATCATTCAAAAACCTACTACATTAACCGCAGCTGAATATAAAGTAATTAAAACACACTCCTACAAAGGTTATGAAATTATGAAGGATCAGATATTTGATATGCGTATCAAATTATGCGCTCTAATGCACCATGAACGATGTGATGGAAGTGGATATCCAAATCATTTGAAGGGTGATGAGATTATTGAATTTGCTAAAATCGTCGCAATTGCAGATACCTATGACGCCATGACATCTGCCCGTGCATATCGTGCGCCAATGTGTCCTTTTGAAGTAATCAACATTTTTGAGACTGAAGGTTTACACAAGTACGACCCTCATATTCTGCTTACCTTCTTACACGAAATGGCTCAAACTTATATTCATAGCAACGTCATTTTGAATAATGGCCAAGAAGGCAAGATAGTCATGATTAACAGTAATGCCCTTTCAAGACCTATTGTCTCTGTAGGCAATGAATTTCATGATTTATCAAAAGAAACCTTTTTAAGTATAGCTAGAATTGTATAATGTTAAATACAGGCAAACGAACTTGTTTGCCTGTATTTATTACCATGTCAAAGGAGAATGTTATGAAATTAAAAAGTTCTAAAATTCTAGGTGTGGTGCTTTTTATCTTTTTTCTTATTACGCCACTTTATTATACAGACATTAACGCCGCATCTAAATTTATCTTACCCAATGGAAAAACTGTCTCAAACGTTCTATATACCAATCGTGCCTACACTCTAAATGTTCGTAAGCAAAGTGTTTACTTCTATTCAAGCAAACCAAGCCTTGTCGAAGTAAATAAACGAACAGGTAAGCTACTTGTAAAAGAACCTGGAAAAGTTACTATAAGTGCTAGAAGACGCACAACTTCACAGCTTGTATGTAAGACAACATTTACTGTGAGAAGGCGTTCTGATTACATAATTCCATCTGTTAGAAGTTTCACATTAGTAACGGGGCAGTCAAAAAAACTTTCCGTAAAAAAGTCACCTTCCAATTCTACTGATGTTATACGTTATAAATCAAGTAACACAAACGTAGTAAGCATTAATTCAATTACAGGTGCGATTAAGGCCAATGGAATCGGCAGTGCTTCTATTACTGCTTACTCTAAGGCTGATGCCTCCGTGGCAACAAACAGTTCATCTAACCGAACAGTGCGTGTTACAGTAAATGTGTATAGTTCAATTTCTTCTGCTAAGCAGATTGGACTAAGCGAAGTTCGAGTTGCATTTCAGGAAACACCAGCGAAGTTAAGCAAAAATGACTTTACCATCTATAATACAAGTGGAAAGGTTGTATCTGTATCTAGTGTTGTATCAGAAAACAAATATGCAACCCTTAGCTTAAGTCAAAATCTGATGGATGGAAAAGTTTATACTGTGAAGTACAAGAGCAGCACGTTTAACTTTACCGCCTGTGACGGTATTATTCGTAAATTTGAGTTTTTAACAACTAAAGTCCCTATTAATACAGAAACTCCTATTGTAGCTTACGCATACGATAAGAATGGAATACAGCTTGGTGAATATGAATATGGACAGTCCTATTCAGGAATTACATTTACAGTATCCTCTTATTACTTAAATTCTAACAAAAAGCTTAACTTTACTTCACCTAATGGTACTGCAATCGCAAGAATTAGCTATAAAGAACCTGGTTCTAATAGCATTACTGCTGACTCTGGAAATATACGGATTACTAGTTATGATCCAGAAATGATTTCTGCTCAGTACAGATGCACGATAACAAACTCACCAACGTTTACCTTTACAAACACCACAAACTGTAATTACACCCTTCCTAAAGACTCAGGTAACTATTATGCTCATTTTAATATTACAACTTCTTCTAATAAGGAAATTGGTGATTACAGCAGGTATTCAGTAAGTTCAGGGAATACAAATATTTTAATTTTACAAAGCAATATAATAGATAGCACAGATAAGTCCATAGGCTTAGTTCCTATAAACACAGGATCTACCTATATTTATTTAAAAGATCCTAATGGATATACCGTTGCCACTTTCCCAGTTACAGTTGGCGCACCAGCCGTACTAAGTTCTGTAACACTTTCTAAGACTGTAGTACCATTAGTTAATACAGTAAGCAATGAAGATGGTGCAATAACAATTACTGCTAAGGATCAATATGGTAATGCAATGGACCCAGCTTACGTTGGTGTATGCTATCTTGAATGCATATCCTCACCAGCCAACTTTGTTTCCGTATCAGATGTAAATAATTATTCATCTATTTACTGGAGTTGCAACTACCCTAATATAACCTTTAATAGCTATAATATAGCTCCAGGAAACTACACTTATAAAGTTTATGTTGGTTCAAAATATACGACAGTTAACGTTATTGTGAACGGAGTATCGCCAAGTGCGAATCCATAAGAACAAAGTGTACGCTTCTTTTATATAACTTAAACAAAACAACGTGTGCACGCACATTTCAACTCCCTTGCCCCTCATTCAGAGGGGGCTTTTCTAGGGGGTTTTCTCTTTCCTATTTTATTGCGACAGCGGTTTGTTCTATAGCTTGTAAAAGCCAAGTGTCTCCACTTGGCTTCTACAAATATAAATATTTCGTTATACGATTAAAATCCTATTCATTTCTATTTTAAATCGAAAATACACTCTTTAAAATTGCTGTAAATCTCTTCAATACCGCATCCATGTATCTCTCGTCCACGGCTGTACTGTCTACTGTTACATGTAAGCGGTTTCTAGTTATACTACAGTTCAGCTCAAAATCTGCTTGTTTCATAAAGGCATCTTCTTTGCTTCCATTCAGTATAAACACTGGAACAATTCCTGTACTCTTCTGATCCACTACAACCTTTGATATCTTTTCGCATGAACATGACTTCAACCCTTTGGATACCTTGGCTGTCAGTTGTGCAAAATTCTTAAGCGAATTTGGATCCACTGTGAAGATATAATGTTCTTCTCCTATGACACTGTATACCTTCAACCCTTCTGTATTATCCAATATCTGAGAAACTGCTGCACAATACGCCGATACAAACACTGTTTCAAACATTGTTCTGTCTCGATTTCTAAGACTTACAGAGACATCACACAGTCTGCTCTTATCAACAAAACTTACTGTTTTCTCAAGAAGTTCTTTGCCTTTCACTCCAAACTGTGGTATCAGTATCTGTCTACTGATAGACACAAGTTCACCTACTGCGTTTTTACTATCTATAAATCCTGCAAGAGAGGAAATTGTAGGATTCGCAAAAATATCTGCTATTGTAACAATATCTGGATACTGATATTCTATCATTTCTTGCATCTTGACAATCAATATTGAGTTTCCACCAGCTTCTATGAAATTCTCATATATACTAATGTCTTCTATTGCAAGAAGCTCTCGCCATATATCAAATAGGAAACACTCCGTCTTAGACACAGCCATTTCATTATTAGAAGTCTTTACGTCAGGTACTGGCAATGCTCTTACATCAATCTTCCCATTCAGTGTTAACGGTATAGATTCAAGATAAAGGATATATCTTGGCATCATATAATATGGAAGCCTTGATGATAGATAGTTACGTAGCTTATCCTCTGGTATGTTCTCTTCTGATGCATAATACGCAGTTATCCACTTACTTCCGTTTATCTCCTGAATAACAACAGCTGTGCCGTTTACACCTTCTACTGTATCAAGTACGGATGCAATCTCACCAAGCTCAATTCTGTTGCCATTGACTTTTGTCTGATGGTCATTTCGTCCAATGAACTCTAACTCATCCTCATGATTCCATTTAACAATATCTCCAGTACGATATGTCCTTCCGAACTCTGTCTCAACAAATGCTTTGGAGGTTTGCTCTTCATTCTTAAGGTAACCATCTGCAAGGCTATCACCACATATCAGTAGCTCTCCCCTTGCATATGGAGGTAGCAATCTGCATTTGGAGTCTCCTACATAAACCTGAACATTATCGATTGGTCTACCAATCGGAATGTTGGATGTCTGTTCCGTAACCTCATAGCAAGTGGTTACTACAGTATTTTCTGTAGGACCGTAATTATTGAACACTCTATAGGAATGCCCAGCTACAAAAGTATTGAGCTTATCACCACCTGTTAGCAGAATTCTAAGTGAATGATTCTCTTGCTTCATAAACTGCTCACAAATAGGTGTTGGCAAAAAGCTTACTGTTATTCCATTCTCTTCGTAATAGTCTCGAAGTGCTTTGATGTCAATACGTATGTCATCTGGTATGCAATGTATACATGCTCCTGCTACAAGACTAGGAAATATCTCCCATACGGTCGCATCAAATCCGAATCCAGCATAATGTGTGGTTACTTCTGACTCTGTAATACTGAATTTCCGTATATGCCAATCCACAAGATTGCTGAGTGCCCTATGACTTACCTGCACTCCTTTTGGTGTACCAGTTGAACCTGATGTATAAATCACATATGCTGCATCTTCTGAAGTCGCTTTGCTTTCAAATGAAAGTTCTACTTCCTCAGGTTCACTTACCTTTAGACATCGAATTCCCTGTATGCGATTTTTATTCTCTTCATCTACTACAGCACATACACATCCACTACTTTCAAGAATCGTTGCTATTCTTCCGTCAGGTGTTTCTCGATCTAGTGGTAGATATGCTGCACCAGTCATACAGATTCCAATTACTACCGGAATCAGTGATAGTCCATTTTCTAAAAGTATACATACTATATCGCCCTCTCCAATGCCTTGTTCGATCAATCTCTTCGCATTAAACTGAGCCCATTGTATAAGTTTATGATAACTTAATGACTTGCCTCTATACACAACTGCTGTCTGTTCTCCGTTTTTCATCGCCTTTTCTATAATTCGATCAATGACGGTCTTTTCACAACCGAATTCCACTTTATTTCCTGCAAGATAAAGCAATTTTTCTCTCTGTGCATCAGATATTGCGGTAAGATCTGATACTTTTTTTCTTCCATTCACAAGCTGTTCTACTACGGTTACAAAGCTTTCAAGGATATTCTCTGCTGTCTCTCTGAAAAATAGTCCATTAGCATATGTCAATACAACATCGTAATGATCTGCTTTTTCGGCAACTGACATTACAAGCTCATACTTTGCTGTGCTTTCAGAACTACTCTTCGTCCACATCCTAGAATCTCCAAAGTGTATTTGCTCTGATTCACTTCCATTGAATGAAAAGACCATACGAATTTTATCATAGGTACTTTCAGCCATTTCCGAAATCAGTGCCTGTACGTCACAGATGCTGTTTTCAAATGCAGAAATAACTATTTCTTCGATTTGCTTTATGGATTCTTTAATAGTTTGTTCCTCATCCACTTTGAACATAATAGGCAGAACATTAACCATCATACCAAGTACGTCTTCTAGATTGTATCTGCTACGTAATGAGAATGGCACTCCTATCACTATCTGTTGTTGGTTACAGAATCTGTTCATTGTCCTCATAGCTGCAAATAAAAGTATGTTATGGATCGTTGTATGAAGTTCTGCGGAAAGTCCCCTCAGTTTTCTGTAGATATCCTCTTTGACTTTTATGGATACAACGGAGGAAGAATCCACCGTTCCTGTCTTGTCGTAAGGCAACTGCATTGGTTCTTCAACGCTTTCTATTACATTCTTCCAGTAATCTGATTCTTTTTTAAGCGACTTTCCTGCAAGCCATTCACTAAAATCATAGTACTGCAGCTTTGCTTTACTAAGTTCTTGACCATTATAAAATGCTGCAAGTTCTTTCATCATAAGTGTATTGCTTTCACCATCAGCTACAATGTGATTGACATCAATGAATATTCTCTGTATTCCCTTGCACTCAGCTATACCTATCCTAAATAGAGGCGCTGTTTCTAGTTCAAATGGTCGTACAAATTGATGGAATTTCTCTTCCAGCTCTTCTTCACTGTCTGCAAAGTACTTCTCCAGTTTTACTTTTGCATCTGTATTTATAACCTGATAGATTTCTCCATCTTCAGAGACAAATGAGGTCTGCAATACTTTATGACGCTTTACCAGTTCATCAACTGCCACCTGTAGTCTATCTGCATCTAACCTACCTTCTATCATCAGTTCAATTGGCATATTATAGACAGTTCCTGCTTCCACACTCTTCTGGGCTATATATACATTTTTTTGAATAGATGAAGCCACGTATCTGTCCTTTTTCTCTGCACTCCTAATGATATCCCTACCAGCTTTTTCATTACATGCTATGAGCGCTTTACTAAGTTCAACAACCTTGGAATTTGCATATACAGTCTTTATACCAAAGCGAACCCCTGTCCTCTGTTCTATTCTGTTAATAATCTTTATGATTCGTAGAGAATGTCCGCCAAGTTTAAAGAAATCATCATTTACACCTACTCGTTCTATTCCGAGTATTTCCTCGAATATCTCGCAGATAATGCTTTCCGCCTCATTTCTTGGTGCTACGTACTCCTCAGTGCTTGAAACTTCTATATCTGGTAGTGCTCTTTTGTCAACTTTTCCATTTCTAGTAACAGGAATACTATCAATCTCCATCATATAGGCAGGGATCATATACTCTGGTAATACTTCTATCAGCCTGTCTCTGATGTCTGACACACTGACTCCACTTCCAGTATAGTATGCATAAATTGCCTTATCCCCACTGGCATCCTCTCTGGCTATGACTGCACTGTCTTTTACTCCTTCTATCTCTCGGATATGACTCTCGATCTCTCCAAGTTCAATTCGGAATCCTCTTATCTTAACTTGTTCATCGATTCTTCCTAGATATTCGATATTTCCGTCTGGAAGCCATCTTGCAAGATCACCAGAACGGTACATACGTCCCTCTCCATAAGGATTCTTCACAAACTTCTCTGCTGTAAGCTCTGGTCTATTCAGATACCCTCTTGCTAGGCTGTCGCCAGTGAGGCATAATTCTCCTGGTACTCCAATTCCACAAAGCTTATCTCCATTCATAATGTATATATGAGTGTTGCTGATTGGTTTTCCGATTGGTACATTTCCACCATTCCACTTTTCGTTCTTCTCCCAGAAACTTGCACAGATTGTATTTTCTGTCGGACCGTAGGCATTAATATACGCATTACTTCCCGCCTTTGCAAGAATTGCTTTATTGGATTCTGAACCAGCAGTAATTAATTTGCGTAGATGGATATCAATTTCTTCTTGTATATAATAATTTGGCGGAAGCGTTGCCACTGTAACTTGTTTTTCCTTGCAATATCTGCTAAAACATACTGGATCGTGTACAATATTCTCTGGAACACATACAAGTTCTGCACCATTTAATAACGCCATTATTATCTCCGATGCGGATGCATCAAAGACATAGTTGGCAAACTGAATTACCTTATCTTCTGAATTTACTCCCCAGCTTCCACCAAATGTACAATTGGAATTTATTGCTCCACCATGTTCTATCATTACACCCTTTGGCTGTCCTGTAGTTCCTGATGTATAGATACAGTAAATCAGATCTTCTGGATGATTGATATGTTCTGGATTGTCTCTATTTCCTTCCCAGATTCCAACGGCTCCAAGGTCAATCTTTTCAATATTGGTGTTTATCTTTATTTCGTCTCCGAATGTCAATAATGCCTTAGGTCTACAGTCTTCCAACATAAAGGCGATTCTATCCTCAGGATATGTCGGATCGATTGGCACATAGGCTCCGCCTGCCTTAATAATTCCGATAATTCCTTCTATCATCTCTATGCTTCTCTCGGATACGATTGCTACAAAGTCATCCCTGCCAATTCCTTTCTCTCTCAACTTATGAGCAAGTACATTAGCATTTCCATTTAATTCCTCGTAGCTGATTGACTCATCTTCATACACCACTGCTCTGTTATCTGGATTCTTTTTGACCTGTTCTTCGAATAACTCTACTACCGTCTTCTCTTTCGGATACGCGATCTCTGTTGCATTAAATACATGGAGGATGGTTTCTCTTTCGTCAGATGTTACCATCTCGATATCTCCAATTTTAATTTCTTTGTCTACTGTGAGCTGTCTGAGTATTTCTTTAAAATGTTTGAGTATACGCTTTGCGGTCACAGCTTCATACAGGGCTGTACAATATTCAAGTATGATTACAAATCCTTCCTCTTTTTCTGCTATATTGAATGTAAGATCAAATTTGGAAATTGTATCAAAAATACCGACACTCTCTGCCTCTGTTCCTTCCAGTTCAAACTTGGTATTTTCATTGTTTTGAAGCACTAGCATCACATCGAACAGTGGATTTCTAGATATATCTCTCTGTATCTGTACGGCTTCTACGAGTTCTTCAAACGGATACTCCTGATTCTCATATGCCTTAAAACAGATATCTTTTATCTCTTTAAGGAACTCTTCATAACTCTTCGTCCTCTCAGGTCTTCCCCTCATTGCTAGAGTGTTGATAAACATTCCGAGCATTTCTTCCGTATCCTTATGTGTCCTTCCACTTATCGGACTTCCGATTACGATATCTTCCTGACGGCTATACTTACTGAGCAGTATCATAGTTGCTGATAAGAAAATCATATATTCTGTCGCTCCGCTCTTCTTGGAAAGCTCTTTAATCTGCGACGACAATTTTTCATCTAGCATCATCGTTGTCTTGTTTCCCTCATAACTTTGCATCTGAGGACGTGTATGATCAAGTGGCATGTCAAGCACAGGTATTTCATCTTCGAACTGACTCAGCCAATATTTCTTTTGTTCTGTAAGATCACGGCTATTCATCCACTCACTGTAATCCTTAAACTGACGATTTAGTTTCAGTAATTCTTCTCCTCCGTACAAAGCACTTAATTCATGCATAAATGTACCCATACTCATGCCGTCTCCGATGATATGGTGCATATCAAGCAGGAATAGAGTATACCCATCTCTCTTTACAAGTCTTGCTCGTATCTGTGGTGCCTTGGAAAGATCAAATGCTCTCCTAAAGTCTCTTATCTCTTCTTCATCACTCTTTTCCGAACTTTCAGCATACTCGAATGGCACCGTTGCTTCATCCATAATTTTCTGAACTGCTTCTCCATCAATCATAAGGAATTCTGTCCTAAGTATCTCATGTCGTGCCACTAACTTATCCAGTGCTTTTTTCAGCCTATCAGGATATATTTCTCCTGTCAATTTATAGTTATATGGCATGTTATACATAATTCCTTTCGGATCCATCTGCTGTATAAGGTATGTCCTCTTCTGCGCTGAAGACATTCGATAGTATTCTTTTTCTTCTGCTCTAGGAATTGGTATATATTCTTCATCCATTCCTTCTTCTGTCAGTTTTGCAAGTTTCTCAGGTGTAGGATTACTGAAAACCTCCATAAGTGTAATCCTTCCCCCTATCTCAACTTCAATCCGATTGACAAGACGTGTAGCTCTTAAGGAATGTCCGCCAAGTTCAAAGAAACTGTCCCTGACTCCAACTTTATCCACATTCAAGATTTCTTCAAATATCTTGCAGATAATCTCTTCCTTTTTGTTTC
>ERZ808278.348-NODE-348-length-33334-cov-91.087563_pt1 | contig 33334 bp, 30 predicted proteins | sample MGYA00521239_ERZ808278 | MGnify/ENA primary metagenome ERZ808278 (study PRJEB31516, sample SAMN03275600) | gut metagenome | biome: mammalia-associated habitat; material: feces | host: Papio cynocephalus | place: Kenya | collected 2012-07-17 ... | reverse complement strand
TCTCATCCACCAGCGCGGGCAGTCCGTTCTCACGGACGTATAGCTTGCGCGTCATGCTGTTCTCCTCCACATGTAAACGATGTATGCAGGTGGCTGCACCGTGTCGCTTCTGCCGTAGACTGCGCTCGAGCGGGAAGCGTCGAAGGTGAAGCCCCGCGGATCCTCTGGATGAGTGTCATCAACACCCGGAGTCTTGATGTACTGAGGATTCTTGTTCTTCTCAGTCGAGGCGAACGCCCCGGTTGCAACACGTACGGCGCAAGGGCCAATGCCCCACGTGTCGATGTCGTTGATCTCGCCAGTGATGTTTGGAAGTCCTGCCTCAATCGTTGCCCCCCCCGAATGAGAATCGTCTGCGCCCTGCAGGACGCGCCCTGCGGCGATGCTCTCCCAAGTCCCGCCGAACAGGTCGGCCGGGCTGGTCGCGTCGACAGAGCAGTACACGCTTCCGACAGGGTGCGCCGCGAGGAGCACGCTCTTCACAAGAGCCGCCTCCCGCTTCTTGAATATCTCGATGAGTCTTGGTGCAGTCATGCCGCCGCCTCCTCCTTCTCCGACTCGTACACTGCGGTGTCGAGCTTGCCGTTGATGGCAGCCGTCAGCACCGACAGGTCATCGCTCTCGCCCGCCACGACAAGAGCCTCAGCCGTCACCTCCGTGCCCGCAGGAAGTTCCTGCGTGAACGTGACCGTTGACACGGTCGTCTCCGTGTAGGCATCGCTACCGAGCAGGATCCCCCACAAGTACAGCCGGAGCTTCCCAGCCCCCGTCTCATGAACGGGAACGGCGAACTCCGTTCCTGCAGGCAGGGCACTCTCGAGTGTTGTCGTCTGCCTCGTGATCGAGACGGACGAGGACGAGCCGCCCGAGGCAAGCTCGAGCTTCTGCAGTCCATCGGCGGTCTTGACGTAGAGCGCGTCCATGGCATCAGCCCTTGACGATGACCAGACCGCCGTTCCGCAGATTCGCCGGGACCTTGTCCAGCGAGGTCACGCAGCAGGAATCGATGTAAGTCTCGGAGAATGTGACGCCATCAAGCCCACCGTCGCCGTCTGAGGGAATGCTGATCGTGATGCCTGAACCAGCGTTGAGAAGGAGCACAGCACTCTCAGCGGCGTCGATGCGGCCGCCACCGGCTGCAACAGCTCGAAACGCAGCAACGTTTTTCTGCGCCCCCTCGGCAATGCCCGCGAGCTTGGTTCTCTCTGCCGCAGTCATCAGCACCTTGTCCGTGCCGTCCGTGATCGAGTCTGCGGTATCAGCCTTCTTCATGAACGCTCCGGCCGCAGTGACGTTCGCCGCGTCCGTGACGTCCGCGCCCTCCTCGATGCCGACCAGCTTCTTGTGAAGCGCGGCGGTGAGCAGGCCGTCCGCCGCGTCCGTAGCGGCCGCGTAGGTCGTGTCGGTGAACTGCGCGTTGGCCGGGACGGACTTGCCAATTGTGAAGCCGCTGTCCTTGATGATCTTGCCGGACGTGCCCGAGAAGGTCGCCACGTGCTCGGCCACGCTCGAGGCCGGGCCGGTGACCGCGCCCACAATGTTAGCCTGTATGACAGACCAGTCGCTGTTGGCCGCGGAGCCGCTCGCGTAGTCCTTGATGCAGAGCACGAGGTCGCCCGCCTCGCAGGTCTGTCCTGCGTAGGTTCCCGCCTCCTTCACCGTGTACTGCCATCCGGCCTTGTAGCCCACGGTGGGCAGTGGATTGTCCTTGGTCAACGCGCCCTTGAAGCTCACGCCACCGGCGAGGACTTCGTTCACCTTCTTTCGAAGCGCAACGATCTCGGCCTCGGCCGTGGATGCCGTTCCGGACTCGCTGTTCATCTGCACCTGCGCCGCCGTGGTGGCGGGGGCTAGGGCTGTGTTGGTCGAGCCCTCATGGCTGTATAAGGTTGTTGCGGTCAAGTCGCTCATTCTGTTGCTGACTCCTCGTTCTTGTAAACCACTCTGCGGCTCAGATCAGCCACGGCATCACGCGCCTCGGCGGCCGTGATGATCGCCTCGTCCACATTGCCCGTGCCCAGAGCACCGACCCACACGTCAAGCTCATCGCCGACACTCATCGGCATCAGGCTCTTGATCTTGCTGCTTGCCGTATCGGCATCGCCGACTTCATCGAACTGCTTTCCCGGGAACAGCACAAGGCCGTTCCAGCTAACCCGAAGGTGATGCCGCCCGACAACGTAGGAAAGCTTCTTCGGGAACGTGATCTCGCCGCCCGCCTCCACTGCCGCCTCGAGCGTCCATGCCTCCTCGCCGCATGCAAGGCCGGCTTGAATCAGCTCGCTGTCCGCGGCCGCCTTGATCCTCTCGATCTGCGTGTCGCCCTCGGTGGTGACCCGGGCGATGCCTGCATCGATCTTGGCGGGCAGCCCCTGCTCAGCCTCATCCACCGCCTCCTTCGCCGCCGCCTCGGACTTCGCCGCCTCGGCCGCCGACGCGCCCGCCGCATCGGCGTAGGACTTGGCAACGGTGTAGGCGGTGTCGGCGGCAGAGAGGAGCTTCTGCGTGAGCTCGCCCGGCGTCATCGCCGTGGTGGTCGACGTCTTCACGCAGCGCTTGACCTGCTCGTTGAGCTGCTGGATCAGGATCGTCAACTTGTCGCACTCGCTGTTGATGACTGTCGGATAGAAGCCGCCTTGGTTGGTGAGCTGCATCTCCTGCGTCGCGTCAACCTTCGACGTGATCGACAGGCTCATGCCCTTTGGCGGCGGCGTGACAGTCGTCACGGATCCGCCCGGACTCTCGTCCTGGTCGCTGTTGAGTGAGACAGAGAAATCTGTGTTGAGCGATAGCGTTGTCTGAGAAACAGCTTCCGGGTCACCGTACGCGACCGCGACGTCGCTTGCGGCGAAAACCTTGAAGTCGAATGAGAATGTCTTCTGCGAGCCGTCGCACGTGAACGGCCCGGAGACTCGATGCGTTGCCGTGACGGTCATTGGCGCCTCCGAATGTAATCACATCATCACCCCGCCCGGGCGCAGAGTCCGGACGGGCGGGGTGTCATCGGTTGGGGCTCTTGCCGGAGAGAACGCCGCGCACGGTGTCGATGGCGTCATCGTCTGCCCCCTTGCCCTCCATGCGGTCAGCGAAGTAGCCCGCCGGGCGGCCGATCGGCTGATCAAGCGGCAGCCCCGTCAGCAGGGACAAAACCTTCAGGCCGTCGCGAACAGCAGTGCGATAGCCCTGCCCGTCGGAGACGCGCGGGATGTCCTTGGAGACAAGCCGGATGGCCGCCTCGCCCATGCTAAAGACAGGGCTCGCGCTGATGCGCTGCCCGCCGAAGCCGTCGTCCTTCTGCCCGGAAACTGCATTGACGAGGGGCTTGACAAAGGTGCTGCCGGCAGGGAGCAGGTTGCTGGCGCCGGTCATGCCCTGCCCAGCCAGGTAGCGCAGCACGCCGGGAATCGTCCAGTCCGGCGGGTCGTCGTCATCGTCATCGCCCGCTGGCATGATGCCCTGCCCGACCCCCGAGCCAACAGCCTTGCTCACAAGATCCGAGATGATCTGAGGCAGCCAGATGATGGTCGCGAAAGCCCACATCATGCGGCCATAGTGGTGTCCCTTCCAGGCAAGAGCCGTCTCGGTGTACAGCAGGTTGAGCTGCATGTTGAAGTACGAGTAGAACATCGTGAGCGACCGGAAGAGCGGCGTGCCGACTTCAAACGCGGAAATGGACTCGGCCGTGTTGCCGCCCATGGTGGCGTCGATGATCGAGTCGGCGTACTGCACAGCCTCCGTCTCACTCATGCCCTGGTCAAGCCCGTGCTCATAGGCCGCCTGCCAGCAGGGAATGTCCACGTACTTCTGCATGATCTGCTGCAGGAAGTAGCCGTGCGCCTGCAGGAAGGCAGCGGCCTTCTGCCTGGCAGATGGGTGCAGCAGGATCTTCTGCTCCTCTCGCTCGAGCGCGTAGGCGTCGCCCTCCTCCATGCGGGACTTCATGAAGCTGCTCTTCGCCATGACGTCGCCCGCCTTCAGCCGCCCGGTGTTGAACCGGATGAACGCGCTCGTCAGGAACTTCGCCGGGATGCGGGATGCGGCCACGCTGAAGCCCGAGATCTCCTCGAGCGCGTTGCCGATGTTGCCGCACATGGCGAGCAGCCCGGTGCGCGCCTTGAGCCAGGAGACGGCCGGAGCAATCGCACGCATGACGCCGTTGGGATCCATGGCCGTGATCGTCTGGCTCACAGCCCTGGACAGCCATGGGATGAGCATGTCGTCCACGATGCGGCCGTTGAGGCCGTATGCCTGGATGTCTCCCTTCATGCCGTCGTAGCCCGCGACGAGGCTGTAGATCTCTCGCGCCGTCGGCTCGATGTATGCGGCCTTGAGCACCTCGCCGACGTGGTTGTTGACAAGCTGGATGTCAAGCAGCAATGGCTTGTAGTAGGCCTTGCGGCTCTTGGTGAAGCCCAGCCCCGTGGTCGGAAAGCTGAAGCTCATGTTCACCCCGGCAAGTGCCTTGTCGGCGTCGGCAGTATGGTCGTCCACCAAGAGCGGGTCGACCTTGGCCGGAGCGTAGCCGCCCCGGTAGTCCACCTTCGTTCCGTCCGGGAACTTGATTGAGAACGGCGTGTTGGTGACTTCATCGAAGTAGCGTCCGGTGATTCGCTTGTGCGCCGCCTGCGCCGCAGGCTTCAAGCTCTCCATCACATCCCACAATCCCTGGACGAGATCGAAGTCGTCCTTGGTGAGAATGCCCTTGCCCACGCAGTCCGCGATGAAGTCGTCGAAGGGCTTCGTATCGAAGGAGACGACGCCCTCGCTGCTCTCGATCCTCTGCCCCCAGCCGTAGCCGCCGATCAGCTTCTGCTTGTTGCTCGCGTTGCCGGTGTGCAGCAATGCGCCAAGGAGCTCCGCCTTGTTGTTGAACTTGAAGGCGATGCGGTCGCTCTTGCCAGTCTCCGGGTCATAGGCCACGAGAGTGGATTCAATCGGCCCCTTGAACTTCGATGCCTCGGTATTGTTGTAGGTCTCGAAGATCTTCGTGAGCCTCGCGCCCGTGCTGGTCGTCGCCTCGCGGTAGGCATCGAGCGCCTTCTTCATCGGCTGATAGATGTAGTGCGTGAACGGCCCAGGCTCGCCGCCGTCCATGTCGCGGCACCACTCATTCACGCGCCGCAGTCCTGCAAAGAGGCGCAGCGCGGCGTTCTTCATGGCCCCGCTCTTTCCTGCCGATGCATGCGGCACAGTCTTGCGGGCTCCATCGAATCGAGCTTCAAGCTGCGTGCGGAGCTTGCCGCGAATGTCGTTCAGCTCCTCCTGCTTCCCGTCGCGGTCCATCACCATGAGCTGCCGGCTCAAGTCCCAGAGCGCATTGACCTGCGCCTTGAATTCCTGGAACTCCTGATACGTCATGTCGCGGTAGTTCTCGTCGATATCCTGCGCCCACTGCGCGACGTCGGCGATGAGCGCGGCATCCGCAGGGTCGTACTCCTGAACCTGCTTCAGGTAGGTGGATGCACGCTCGCCAACCTTGTCGGACAGCACTCCTGCCTGAGACAGGATGGCGCGGACAGCTTGAACCAGCGGCATCATGCGCCGCTTGGCGATGGACTTGTCGGATCCGTTGATCCGCGTGCCGAGCCGCTCCAGCTTCTGCGCATCCTTCTGCGCGTCCAGCGCGATGCGGGAGAGCATCGAGTAGACGAGCTGAAGCTGCTTCTGCTTGACTGCCTCGTCGATGTTGTTGGCGGCAAGAGCATCCATCGCCCGCTGCGATGCCGTGCGGGCCATGCGGATGTACCGGGCGGCAGAGAGCGCACGCACCCGGGTGGCCGCAGCGATGCGGTTGGCCGCCTCCTGGGCGATGCCGATCTCCACGGAAGAACGGGCGGCCGCAAGCCTCTGCGCCGCCTCCTTCTGCTGCGCGGCCTCCTTGGCATCCGCACGCGCCCCTTCAGCCGCGGCCTTCACAGCAGCCGCAGATCGGGATGCCGCATCCCTGGCCTCAGCCGCCGCGCCCCTTGCCTGCTGTGCGGCCGCCGCCTTCTGCTGCCTGTCCTGCTCGCGGATCCGTGCTGCCGCAAGGTCGCGCTTGCCTCGAGCCTCGGCCACGCCCTTGGCGTCGCCATTGGCCGCCGCAACCTCAAGCTCTGCGCAGGCATCCTTGAAGTCCTTGAGCAGTGCGTCCAAGCTCTTCGGAGCCATGTTCGCCGCTGTGCGCTTGGCAAGGTCGTTCCCCTGCGCAGTGCTCGCCTGGAGCTTGCGCAGCATGGATAGCTCAGCCGCCGCCACGCGGTCAGCCACCTGCGGAGCGATCGCCTCGTCTGCCGCCTTCTCCATGGCCTCCGGCGTCGCAAACTCCGGGTGATCCGCCTGCATCTCAAGGTCAACCTCGTTCTCGACATCCTCCTCAAAGGTGCCGTCCTGAATCTCAAGCGCGGCCTCGATGAGCTTGTCCAGGTCGGTCGTCCCGAGATTCTGCAGCACCTCTGAGGCATCCAGGCCGCTGCCGGGCTCGTCGATGATGCCGGCCTGCCGCAGCTTGGCGGCAAGGTCGTTGTCGATCGACAGCGACTCCCTGCGGATCTTGAAGCCGGTCGGCTGGGACTTGAGCATGAGCGCCATGCCGTGCGGCGTGCCGGGCGCAATCATGCGCTCCATGACACGCTGCCTGATGGACTCACGCTCGGCGTCAGCATCCCGCTGCATGTCGCGGAGCATCTTGCTCTTGGCGCGCTTCGCCCACTTCATCGTGGCAACGCTGCGCTTCTGCAACACCTCTCGGCCTTCCTGCGTCTGGGCATCGATGGCATCGGCATAGGCCTGCCACTCCTCTTCAGACACCCATTCCGGACGCTCGGCGAACATCTTCACAGCGCCCATGATCTTCTGCACCTGCTCGCTCTGCCGCTGTGCTCCAAGCATGCGATCAAGCACGCCGCGCACCTCATCCGAGAGCACAGGCAGCTTCTCGCCAAAGAGCCGCTCATGCCGCCTGGATAGCGCGTTGTGAAGGAACACCTCCTTGTACACGCCGATGATCCAGTCGCTGAACCGCTGGAATAACCCCTTGAGCGACTCGTCCGGGGCCTTGCCTGTCGCGAGGTACTCCTCGACCCACGCGGCAAAACGCTCATGCACGACGCGCTTCTTGCCGGGCGCCATCTGGAAGAACTCCTCCGCGCTCTGGATGCCGAAGGCGTCGCACAGGATCTTCACGTCGCCCTTGAGCGAACCGTCGCCGTAGCCGTCCTTCACAAGGGACATGATCGTCTCGAGGTACCAGTGCCCCGTCTCATGCGCGAAGGTCGACAGGTTGGCGTTGTCCGTCAAGGTGATCGTGTTCGTGGCTGTGTTGAAGCTGCCGTTAGGGCCCTGGCTAACCCCCGGCCGATCCTGCTGGACAATCCCGTTTCCGAATTTAGAGGGCTTGAAATTTCCTCTGAGGATGCCTAAACTTACTTTAGTAGCCCCTAGTTCCTGCAGATGAATTCCGGATTTTCCGGGCAAAGTCTGGTACAGGCTGGGGGCTATTTCTATTTCCGTCAGCTTGTGGTCCTTGTATTTGACGTCCTGCTTGACCCCGTGCTCCTTCACGTCGTCGCCAACAATGTCGAGCTTCAGCCTGACGGCATACAAGGTGTCCCCAATCTGCAAGGCGGAATGATAAACAGCCTGGCCTTCTCGATGCTTGGCCTTCTTGTCAGGCGGCTCATACCCGCTGTACTCCGCGTTCTGGATCATCTCTCTTAGCGCCAGATAAGCATCGCGATGAGCCGATCCTCTGCTCCGCTTTGTGGAAGCGCGTATTCCCTTCCCGGCAAACCATGCCAGGTGACCGGTCGAAGTTATTCTGACATCGCCTTCTTTTTGCAGGAAAGATACCGCCCAGTCCGTGAAGTCCTGCATCTTTTCGAAGTTTGGCGCGGCTCCTTTTTGAGCTCGGGAAACCTTCACCAAGGTGCTGTCCGGCGCCGGGGTGAGACCACGGACCACCTTGGGAATGGGCTTCACGGAATCGTCCTGGTAGAGAACGTCCGGATTGTCCTTGTCGAACCTCTGCGACAAGGGGATCAGCTTGCCGTCCTTGTCGTAAGTCGGAGCGAGCACCTTTCTGGCAGCGTCGGATACGGGCCCCGGCGTCACGTTGAGATCCTCAAGGTGCAGGTGCCCGACGACAGGCGTCGGCTTCTTGTCACCCTTCGTCTCGACGGGCTTCTCAACCCATGGCTGGCGGGGAACCTTCTTGCTGTCCAAGATGCTGTTGACCTCGTCCTCGGAGAGCGCGCGCACGATCCTGATCGAGTCGGCGATCACCCACGCGCCGTCAAAGTCCTTGACCTCGCGGGCGGCCACCTGGTTCGTCGTGTAGTAGTAGAAGCCGTCATCCACGCCGCCCTTGCCGATCTTGTCGAAGCAGGCCTCCTTGCGCAGGAGGTTCCCGCTCTTTGAATGCCCCGCCCGCTTCTCGGCCTCCTTGGTCAAGTCGTGGTCCGCGTTCACCTCGATCTCGTAGACGACCTTGTTGTACTCGTGCGCGTTCTTATAGCCGTTGATCGTGTACGGATCACCCGAGGCATCGACCAATGCCGTGCCACCCTGCGGAAAGAACGGGTTCATGCCGGCGTGCCAGCCAGGGCGATAGGCTAGGCCGTAGACCGTCACCTTCTTCCCCTGCAGCGCCTTGTCGGCCTTGGCCTGAGTCATGAAGCCCTTGGCGACCAGATAGTCGAGCGAAGCCTTGTCGGTCGGAGCAGGAACCCAGGAGCCGCCGCCCTTCTTTTTGCCCTTGCCGTGCTCGTTGCCCTCGACCGGGATGTACTTCCTGCCGTTCGCTCCTACGAAGTGCCACATCTCCTTGGCATCCACCCAGACCCCCGTCGGAATCGGCGAGCTGCCAGAGGCGAACAAAGCGGACGGCTGCCCCGTTGCCGGATCAACGTAGAACGCCTTGTAGGCCTTGATCGTCTTCGTGGGAATGTTCTTGGTGCGCACCCTGCAGGTCGGCGTGTCAAGCGGAAGCGGCATGTTGAACCCCAGCCGCTTGGCCTTGTCGATCAGGAGCTGCTGCGCCGCAGGCTCGTCGCCGGCCTTCACCGCGGCTTCGTAGTCGTCGTCGAGCTTCTGCTGCTCGGGGGTGAGCACCGGCTTCTGATTGAGATTCGCTCCACTGGCTGCGGCCGCGTCCTGCGTGGCGGCAAGCACCGTGTCGTTGAGCGACTGATAGGCGCCCTGATACGCCGTGAGCGCGGCCTCGGTCTCTGGCCAGCCGTAGGCCATGCCGTTGGTGGCAGGCAGCGCAGGCATGCCGTCGTCGCCAATCTCCCGCTTCTTGTCGAGCTGGTCCTGTCTTTCAGGATCAAGCACCATGAAGATGATGTCCGGCGCGCCGTCGAATCCGTACGTGTCGATGTTGCCGGCAAGGTCTGCCGCCTGCTCTGCGGCATCCTGCGCCGCCTGCTCCGGCTTGATGCTCGACCCGTAGCCCCGCTTCGCGAACTCCTTGTAGTCCCAGTCGGACGGCGCATAGTGCACGTCAAACTTGAGCCTCGCCACAGGCCTGAACCCGTGGGCTGCGTAGAACTTCGGAAGGATCGTGCCGTAGCAGTCAAGGCGCCTTGCGCCTGCGGCGATGGCGCACTCTACAAGGGCATCGCCCGAGTTGACATTCTTGGAACTGAACACGGAGACGAGGTCGTCCCCGTTCTTGAGAACGAAGCCGCTCTGGCGGTCCTTGGAAAGAAAGATGCGGCAGATGGGGTTGCCGTGATCGTCGCGGCTTGTGAGCTCTGCGATGGACTTGACCTCGACGCATGCGCCAGGCCATCCAAGGCTGCTCTTCGCTGCAGTGATGGAGTTGAAGAACTCCTTGGCCGCGTCCACCGTCGGGGCGAACTCCTCGAACTCGGGCGCGGCCGTGGCGTCGTTCTTCTTCCTGCTGAGAGCCCAGCCGCGGCACGCATTGGCCACTCGAGAGCCAGGCTTCCAGACAAGAATGGGCTTTAGAAGCCGAAGGCCTCCTCCTGCTCCCTCAGGTCCTCCCTGGTCCACCTCGGATAATCCGCCAGCGTCCCCTCCTCGTCCGGATCCGTTGGATCGTACTGAGGCCTGGCCCACTGGCCGTTCTGCTCGATAGACAGCCGCGCACCGCTTTTGACGCTGCGTATTGTCCTGAAGGGACAGGCTTCTGTCGGCTCGCAGAACGCCAAATACCGCAGATCCCAGTCGCACGGCGCTAGATGGAGAGGCGAGAGGATCGCCTTGATTTGCGCCTGCTCCTGCGGCGTTGCCGGATGCATTTTTGGAATTGGCTCCATTTGCTACTCCTTGTCCTTGCCCTGCTTGCGAGGCGGAATTGGATGATCCCGCGGGGGCTCGTCGCTGAGCTCCCACCCCAGCTCCCGGATTCGAGCTATCGCTTCCTCCGGCGTCTTGGCCGCCTGGTAGATTTCGTCTTTCTGCAGCGCCAAGTTCCGCCTCCAGTGCGGAGGCCGCTTCATCCCGAAGATGATTTGCACGTCTGTCTCCCTCAAGGTTGTAGTCCGCCTTCTCCACCCATGTAGCGTAGACGGGCCTGCTCGACGGCGAATACTTCCCGCCGTACTTGTCATCAAGGATAGCCAAAAGCTCCTTGTCTGACTTTGACGAGAAGTTGAGTATTACCATTTCGCCATTCGCGTTGAGCGAGAAGCCGGCGAATGGGTGCTCAGCATGTCCGTCCCGGCCCTTCACCGTGATGGCGTAGAGCTCCTTGCCGAGGGCGTCGATGTCCTTGACGGAGGCACTGGCAGGGAGCTGAAGCACGATGGCGCCGTTCTTGTCGAAGCCGTCGCGTGCGTGATCCTCCATGGCGGCCACGGAGTCCTGCCCGAGCACGTAGCCCAGCATGCGCGCGACCGCCTTCGCGATCGTCGGGGTGCTGATGTTGAGCGTCACGGACGGAGACGTCACGCCGAGGAAGCCGCCGGCCGACAGGCTCCAGGTGCCGTGCGCCTCGAAGTCGTCAAGCACCTGGGGCAGCACCTTGCCAAGCACGCGGCGCGTGATGTCCGTGCGGACCGTGAACGGAAGCTTGGACCACCGCGCAGACAGCGCCTTGTTTGCCGGATCCGGCGCAACCTCGAAGTGAAGCTCCTGCGTCGCGCCCTGAGCAAGGCCGGGATCAAGGTGCACATTGCTGCGGTCGTAGGTGCCGTCAGTGATTGGTGTGCCTGCAGGGACGCTCCAGCTCGGCGTGAGCACCGCGCCCTTGTTTTTGACAAGCTCCTTGATGTCGTTCCGGATCACTTGCGCGCCGGGCTCCGTTCCGTCCCACGCTTCCCACATGCCGCGGATCTCGTCCGTCAGGCTTTGCGGGACGGTCTGCCCGGCATCCTCAAGCTTCTTCTTTGCGGCCGCAGACATGTTCTTCTTGAGCTTCGCGGGAAACAGCAGCCGCACCATCTCCCAGGTGATCGACTGCATCTCGCGCGGCAGGATGCCCTTTGCCGCGGCCGCTCTGCGGTAAGCCTCGAAGTAGACGGGGTACAGGCCGGAAATGCCTGACACCATGTTGCCAAGCCCGCCGAAGTTGTCAGTCACCTCGATGCTGTTCGTCGACAGAGGCAGGAGCAGAGATGCCGCCACGGCGTGCGTGTCAATCGTCGCGAAGAGCGTGCTTGCCGGGTCGTCCAGATTGTTGAAGAAGTTGCGCACCTTGTGGGCGGCCCCGAGCTGCACGGAGATGTTCGCCGTCGTCGGGTTCATGATGACGGAGACGCATTTGCCGATCTCGTTGTAGCTGCCCCAGGCGACGACTGCGTCAGCCTGCCCCGATGCCGTGCGCACATTCAGGTCGTAGATGTCGCCATTCGGGGAGATGGTGTGGTAGCGCCTGTCGTTGTGGCCCTGATCGAAGGATCGGATCCACAAGGCCGCCGTCTCGTAGTCGCCTTTCTCCAGCAGGCTGCGCAGCGTCACGCCTTTCTGCTCAACCTCATGAAACAGGTTCGGACTTGGGATGGAGTATTCCACCGGCTCCCGTACGACCTTCTTGGTATTCTCGTCCTTTACGAACTTCCCCTTGGCATCTTTCTTCGCGACCATCTTCGTCCGCGTGACGAGGTCTTTCTGCTTGTCGAAAGGACGGCCAAGGAGAGACTCTGCCACCCACTTTGCGCCGGGCTCGTCTGCCGTCACGGTCCCTGATGCGCCATTGACGCCCATGGCCGCATCAGACATCTTGGCGTCCCATTTGTCATCGGCGTGCCCGAAGATGCAGTCCATCACGCGCTCGGCGGCAGACAAGTTCTGGAACCAGTCCTTCTGCGGGGAGAGCACCGCAATAGCCGCGGCAACCGCCTTTGGCGGAAGCCCGTATCGCTTGCCCCACGACTCCGCGATCTTCCTGCCTCCGTCGTACCAGAGCTTCGCTGTGCCACGGAGATTCTGCGGCATGAGATCGTAGAGCCAGAGAAGGTTGTTCTTCATCTCGTTGATGTAGTCTTCCAGCTTCTGCTCGTCCGTGGCCGCATTGCTCTTGAGGGACGTCGTCTTGTTTCCCGACTTTGAAAGCTTCTTGACGGCGGTCTCGATGTTCTTCGGGCTCTTCTTCAAAGTCTCGTAGTCTGCCAGCAGCGTCTCGTTGTACGGGTCCTCCGTTGCCTTGGTCGCTGTTGGCACGCGGGTGGAGACATTCCGCTGCTCGAGCTCTCCGCTCGCGGGCGGCTCTTCCTGCGTGCGGCTGGCCTCAGCCTCATCTTCCGGCGCGTAGACTGCCACAGCTCCGTGCGTGCCCCTGTACGACTGCCTCTGCTCGTCCAGGGCGTCGCGCACCTCCTTCGGCAGGGCAAGCTCGATCTGCGTCTTGAGCGCGGCAGGCAGCCCCCGCCATGCCGCCTGGAGCAGGTTGAGCACGCCTGCGTATTCCGCGGAATTGATGTCAGCCATCTTGTCGGTGAACGTGCCAAGGAACTTGGTGATGAAGGGGCGCACCTCCTCTGGCGTAGAGGCAAGCACTCTGCGCACGGCAGTCACGGCCTCCGGCTCGCCTTCGACCGGCGGCCTCTGCAGCATTTCGGACAGGGCGCGCATCGCATCCACGCCGCCCTGCACGTCGATCGGCGTGTCGAACAGCAGCGGCGCCGTGGCCTCATTGGTCTTCAGGTTCTTGCCCGCAACCCGCGGCGCGTAGCGTGAGCGCCAGAACTGCATCGGCGTCATGCCGGTCCGCCTCGCGAGCTGCTCGATGATCCGGGCTTGCATGAAGGCCTGCAGCATCTGGTTGCGCACGTTCTTCACGCGGTCAGACATGCTGCCCGTCCCCTTGACCGCCGCCATGATCTGACGCTGAATCTGAGTGCGGATGTAGCGCAGCTCCTTCTCTTGCTGCGTGAGCTGGCGCGTGATCGCCTTCGGCCGCTCGCCCTGAGGCTGTGCGGCCTTCTGCGCCGTCTTCTGCTCAGCCTTCACGCCCTCAGCCTTGGCGCCTGCGGACGCTTGAGGCTTCACGCCCTCGGCGTTCTCGCCGGCAGCCTGCCCGGCCTCCTTCGCGGTCTCTGTCGTCTGAGTCTCGCTCTTGGCGGCTTGCCCCGCTTCGGCGCCCTTGGCCGCCTCTTCCTTGGGGGCCTCGCCCTCCTTCTGCGCCTCGGGCTTTGTCTCCTCGCCCTTCTTGTCCTCGGAGTCCTGCTGCAGGGCCATGCCCTCGACCGCGCCAGGGTTCTCAGCCTCCCACGCGGCGAGGTCCTCCTGCCCCTGCTGGATGGCGTTGTTCATCGCCTTCTGGATGTCAGCCTGGTAGTTGAGCGCCTCCTCGTACGTGAGGCCGGACCGGTTCTCGTCCGCACGGATCTTCGGCTGCAGGGCCTTGTCGAAGTCCGAGCCGCTGATATAGGCAGCGTAGTCCTTCAGCGGAATCTCAATGTCAACGTTGGGGTTGCCCTGCGCGTCCCTCACCTGCTGCGCAAGGTCCTCGCCAACTGCGCTGTTGATCTGGTCAAGCGAGACTCCCGCCTGCTTCATCGCGGCGTTGAAGTCGTTCGCGGCCACGTAGAGCGTGCGTGGGTTGCCGTCGTCTCCTGCGTCGGCGCTTGCGACGAAGTCGCCGAAGTGGTTCGGAGCACGCTGCGCGAGCTTGCTTCCTGCCTTGATGTCGGCAAGGGCTTCCAGGAACTCCTTGTTCTTCTTGGCCGCACGAATGCGCCTCGCTTGGACAAGCGTGCCGGGGGCCATGTGGATCGGGCCGAGAATGGCCATCGCCTCCGCAGTGGACTTGACCGTATCCCACACGCGATTTGCAAGCTCGTTCGTGTCAAGATTCTTGAAGTTGCCGTGCTTCCCGTACTCCGTGCCGAGCGCCGTGGTGAGCTCCTGTGCGCCCTCGGTTATGCTCTCAGAGAGCATGCCCTGCCCGACGCCCTTGAAGAAGTCCCACGTGAGCCCTCTGTAGGACAGCATGCCTGAGAGCTTCGCGGCATCCCTCGCCGCGAGCTTGCGCACGCCATCCTTCACGGCATTGATGACAGCAGTCTTGCCCATGTTGACGAACGGCTTTGCAACAGGAACGAGCGATGCGACGTCGCCAGCGATCTCAAGAGCGCCGTTGATTTCGCCAACCACCTGGCTGACCTTCATGGCCGTCTTGGCATCGACGCCTGCATCCTCCATCTCCTTGCGGGAGAGGCCTGCTTCAATCTGCGCAGACCCCCTGTTGGCAGCGTAGAGGCCGCCGACGGTCGCCGCCCCAGCAACCACTGGGGCTAGCGAGACGCCTGCAGCACCGCCCGCCACGGCGCCTGCTGCGCCAAGCTGGGCAGCCATCCCGGTGATGGCTCCAGCGGCCGCGCCCACTTGCGCAGAGCCGCGCTTGAACTCCTCTTGAGTTCCGTAAATTCCAGTCGAGGCGACGTTGGCCGCGTTGTACAGCCAGTTCTCGCCATAGAGCCGCTCATACTTCTCGAGCTTGTCGTCGATCTCCTTGCTGCGCTTGAGCGCAGAATCGGAGAGCTTCTCCTGCCCTGCCCGAGTCGCGTCGTTCCAGATGTAGCCTTGCTCGGATGTCCGGCGCCCGGACTTCCACCCGTAGTAGATCGCGTTGCCAGTGTTCTTGAACCACCGGACAAGGTCGCTCGTCTTCATGAGCGAGTCGAGGTCGTCCGCGCTCATGTCCGCGCCCTTGGAGTCCTGGACGGCCCATCGCTGAAGCTCCGGATAGTCCTTCATCGTCTTCGAGATGCGACTTTCCTCAAGAACTCGCGCAGCTGTCTCTGCGTGCTGCGGATCCCCGCGGTACTGCTCGTAGCTCTTGCCAGTCTTGTCTGCAAGCCCTGCGTTCAAGGCAGCCGTGTTCGGGTTCATTCCGGCGAGACGCGACGCATAGTACTTGTTCAGCTTCTCGTCATGCGCCGGATCCTCGATCTTGGAGTCACCATCAGGCCCGAGGCCGTAATCCATTTCGCTCATGTGAATGCACCGTTAGTTGAAGGAGAAGTCGCCAGGCTTGTATTTCCGCGGCGGCAGATTGGATGGAATCTTTTCCTGGGCAGGCTTGGGCACCGGCCTTGGGGCAGGATTGCTGTCAGGCTTCCTGGGCGTGGCATCGCCTGCAAAGGCATGCCGGATGATCTCTTTGCGCACCGTCTCAGGCCCCGGCGTGTACGGCCGCTTGTCTCCGGGGTGGTCCCGGTAGTAGCCGGCAACGAGGCGGGCCGTGGCCTCTTTTGCAAGCCCCTGGTCATCAATCCCTATGGCGATGCCACCCATGGCCCTCTTCTGCTCGGGCGTCAGCTCGGGGTTGTCCTTGCCGTCGCCGACGTTCTTCTGGTACCAGTCATAGACGATCCTGCTGGCCGCCCCCTCGGGGGCCGTGCGGCCCTTCGCAACCGAGTCCCAGAAGCCCTTGCTGGAGTACTCCTTGTAGTCGGAGATGCTGATGTCCGGCATGTCCGGGGACAGCCCCGCGCGTGTCTGGGCCTTGTACTTCTGCATCTCGCGCGTGATGTCGAGAACCTTGACGTCGCTGTCCCACAGCCAGCCCTTCTCGCTTACAGATCCAAGCTGCCCGCGGATGAACTTGCTGCGCTCTTCCTGAGACGTGAAGCGGCTCACGCCGATAGAGCCGTCCTTGCGCGCATGCCCCGCCCCCTCGGCCCTGTCCAGATCCTCTCCGGCCTGTGCGATTGCCGAGGCCATGGCGGCTATCTCCTTGCCGCTCTTCTTCGGGAAGGCGGCCTGCAGCACGTCCCTTGCGTCGCTCTGAAGGTCGCTGATGGCCGTGTCGTTCACCCCGCCCTTGCTCGCAACGGAGTTCCTGATCTGAATCGCCTTGGCTGGCCCGACGACAGCAGACAGCGGCAGTCCCTCAAGGCGCGGATCAATCCCGTGGATCTTCCCGTCCTCAAGCATCTTGTTGTAGGCGGCCTGCTCTGCCGGATCCTTGCTGCGCTTGAAGCCGTCGATCAAGGCCGAGACGACAGCACGCCCCGACCGGGAAAGCTGAATCCCCTTCCCGCCGCCAACCGGGATGACCTCCCCGCCACCGCCACCACCTCTGCCACCGCCGCCAGTTCCCCTGCGGCGCAGCCCCTCCATGCGGAGCCTGTATGCCAGGGACGTGCCGGCCGTCATGCTGCGGGGCGGAACCTCGCCCGGGTGCTGGAGCATCCACTCGTCCGCCCTGTCCTCCGCAGACTTCTCAGAAAGCCTGTCCGCGGCCTCAAGCTTGCTGATGCGCTGGCCCACTTTCGTGGTGACCTCGTCCCTCCAGTCCGGGTTGAATCCCTTGGCAGAGAGCGCGTCCTTGAGCGCGGCGCCGTAGTCGTCGCCGTGGCGGGCCATAATGTCGTCCACCGCCTTGTCGACGCCCTTGTCCTTCACGTAGCCGCCGATCTCATCGCGCATGGAGTTCCTGAGCTTCGGAGCGAACAGGTCTTCATTGTTCTTGAAGAGGTCCTGGATCATGTCGGCGTCCTCGCCCTTGTCCATCAGCGCCTGCAGCACTGCTCCGAGAGCAGGGCCAACAGCGGCCTGATAGTCGGGCTTGTCCTTGCCGTTCACTGCGGCCGCTTCCTCGGCGATCTGCTTGAGGCTTTCGAGCGCAGAGAGCGCGCCCACAGCGTCGCCCTGCGTGGCCAGATTGATGGCGTCCGTCGTCGCTCCTGTCGCTCGCTCGCTGAATGAGTCGGAGATCTGCTGCACGTACTGCTTGTAGACGTGCTTGCTGACGCCGTCGTCGAACTGGATCGAGTTGGCCGCGCTCCACTTCTCGAACCTCGCCCGCACGCGGTCGTTGCCCGCTCTCTTCGCGATCTCGTCCATGGCCTTCTTGCGCTCGTCGTGGTACTTCTCCTGCAGGGAGACTCCATCGTCGCCAGGCAGCGCGTTGCGCCCGAGCTTGTTCAGGTAGCCGTCCGTGCCGTCGAACGTGAGCCGCCTGTTCTCCTTCTCAGCGTCGGCCACAAGAAGATTGAATTGAAGATCGTCGGCCTGCTTGATCGCCTTCGCCTTCTCGCTTGCGGCTGCGTCGATGCCGAAGCCGCCCGCCCTGTCTGCAGCATCAAGCCACAGCTTCGTGTCCTTGCTGTCGATGTTCGGCATGGAGAAGCCGACCTGCTCCCCCGGATTGACTGGCGCGACCCTGAGGCCGCCGGTTTCTGGAACTCTCATTTAGTCCCCCAGGGAAGCACGCAGCTTCTTCGAGTACTGCCCGTACGACCTGACGCCCGCGTTGAAAGCTGTGCCTAGGCCGAGGCTCAGCGCGCTGCCTTGCGAGGCATCCGACGCGATGGCCTGATTCCTGTAGCTCGCCGCCCGGGACTTGTACGAGAAGGATTCAAGCAGGCCGTTCAGCATGGCCTGCCGCTTGTCGATGAACTTGTTGATGTCGGTCGATGCCGTCACCTCGGCCGCGGACCCAACGCCGATCGCGATGCCGCTGGCGGCCTGCCCAACCTTCTGCTTGGCCTTGAGCTGCCCGTACTCGGAGGACACCTTGCGCGCCTGCCATTCGGCCGCGTACTTGGCTTGCACCGCCTGGTTCTCGGCCATGATTGCGTTGTTGCGGGCGATGTGGGCCTGCGCCGCGTAGAGCGCGTTCGTTCCCTTCTGGAGGAGAGCAGCCGAAACGCCGGAGCCGATGGCCGTGATTGCCGCCCCGGCGATGTTCGCGATCGACTCCGCGCTCATGGAGGATGCCTGCCCGCCGCCGGAGTCCGAGTTGCTGAAGGAGTAGCTGTTGCCCCTCAGGCCGTAGCCGGACGAATTGGTCGAGCCGAACTGCCACCGGGATGCATCCCAGGACTTGTCCAGTCCTCCCGAGCCAAGCCCGGAGGAGAAGAGCGAGCTGCCGAAATTTGTCGAGGGCAGGCCGGAGAAGGAGCCGCCAAGCCCCGCTCCCGAGCTGCCCCCGTACCGCAGTCCATTGAAGAATCCGCTTGCCATGTGATCACCTCGTGAATGTCCCAATGGTGCGGCCTTGCTGCGGCAGAGTCCGGACGGCTAGGTGATGTCGACCTCACGGATGAGCGAGCAGATTGTGAGGGGCAGCGGCTGTCTCTGCACAACGACCACCTGCCCTGTGCCGTTCCAGTCTCCGTACGCCCTGCCTTCAACCGTCGTGCTCAAGAGCCGTGGCGGCGTGCCGGGAGACTCTGTCGTGCGCTGCTTGACCTCGGAGAGGCTGCCTTCATCCGTGCCCACGAAGATCGCAGACGACTGGTAGACCTCGAGGGAGAACGAGCCGCTGTTGAACCGGCGGCCTCGGATCCTGCCGTCCTGAGGCTCGACAACGAGAGGCAGAGTCTGAATCTCGCTCTCATACGGGAGTCCCACGGAGACCAGCCGGGCAGGAGCTTGCAGCAAGATCTTCCCGCCCTTCACAACCTGCTGCGGCATGACTGCGCCGTCTGCGAGGATGGAGACCGTCTTTCCCTCAAGGTGATCCAGGCCGGAGAGCGTCGTCACCGCGTCGCCCGAGTACGTGAGGCCGGAGTCGACGAAGAAGGCGCGCTGCCCGTCTGTCTGCCTGTCGGCCATTCGCTCGATGTAACGCCGCTTCTCTCCGTTGATCTCTCGCACGACGACGGTATAGAGCGCGTCGTAGCCATCCTCGTTCACCACGCAGCAGGATTCAAACACGCCATCGGTCGTGTGCTTCGCCCACGCGCCCACCTGCTGCTCCGGGATGTATGTGAGGGACAGCAGCGAGCCGTCGCTCGACACGCACCAGACGACAGGGAACGGCGCCTTGCAGTAGGCCATGTCGCGGATGCTCTTGCCATCGAACAGGTGATTGGCGCGGATCGAGACGTCGCCAGAGATGTAGCCCCCCGACTGGTAGACGTAGGTGAGCTCCCTCACGTGGCCGCCAAGGGCCGCTTCATAGATGGCGTTGTTGTTCACGATGCATGGCGTGACGTCGCTCGCCCCGATGTACGAGAATGCCCGCACCCCGATGGACGTCGGCGTGATGGCGTCATCGTTCGCCGTGATTGTCCGGTACTCGGCCGTCGGCGTCATGAGCATCAGGTAGGACAGCGGGATCATGTGCTTGATGCGGCTGATCTCGCTTGAGCTGATCTTGAACTTCACGCGGTTGTCCGACTGCGAGGGCAGCGTGTACGTCATGTCGCTTTCAGTTCCCGGCCGCGTCATCCAGACGTACTGCGGCCGCTCCCTGGTACCGGCAAAACAACGACGTTGCTCGAAGTACGACACGGCGCCCGGGTAGTCGCCCACGGCAGCCACAGTCAGGTTGATCTGCGCCCCCGAGCCGCCATCCCGCGCAATGATGCTGCAGGTCGGGCTTGTGTAGTTCGAGCCGCCGTGCACGATGTTCACGCCAGTGATGACTCCGTTCGTCACAACCGGCTGGAGCTCCGCGCCGCTTCCTGTGGGGTCGGAGACAGCAAGCCGCACGCCGCCGGAGACTGTGCCGATGGAGAGCGATGTCTCCCCCGCATCTCTATAGCTGACAGCCATGCCGCTCACATCGACAGCCTTCAAGTTCCTCGAGTATTTGACGCGAATCCTTGGGGAGGAATAATTGTTGCCGCGGGATGTGACGCGGTACCCCACGAGCGTCATGGTCACTCTCGATGTTTTCGTCGGCCACGTCCTGTTGCCTGCGTCAGGGGAGACTCGCTCGACCTTTTCCCCGCTCTCTCTGGTCTTGGTCTCCTCCCAGATGGGCTCAATGCTTGCGCCGACACCTACGCCCGCCTGGTCATCAACCCAGACGATCGGGAGCTGCTTTGACGAAATGCTCGGGTAATCCGGATAGTCAACCTCGCTTGCATCGCCATACAAGGGGCCTGTGTTGGTATTCTCTGCATAGCAATACAGCCGAGCTGCTTGCATTGTCTTTTCATAAATGTTGGCGGCTAGATATTTGTAGGTGAAGTTCATCGCGCCGCTCTGGTCAGCGATGCCGGACGTGTAGGCCTTGTAGCCTGAGCCGCCCGACGCCACTGTGGCGGCCGATATGCCGCGGTCCATCCGGAAGGCCTCATCGTACTTCGGCGGCGTGATGGACTCGTCGCCCGCTATGTTGGTGTCGACAAACCCCGGCGTCGTCGTCTCTCCGATGTAGCCGTAGATGCCCGAGTAGGTCTTGTAGACGCGGTAGCGGGCGGCCCCGGCCACTCCGTTCCACGACAGCGTGATGCTCGAGGATCCAAGGTAGATGTTGCCGGTCACCGCGCAGGAGCTTGAGGCCTCGCTCTCGCGCGCCGTGCCGTCGTTGTCGACGATGGCTGTGACGACGTAGCGGATGACGTAGGCGCTCTTCTGCGCGGCCGTGGCGTTTGGGTCGCCGCAGGCAAAGGAACCGGTCAGCCCCGACGGAGGATCGCACGGAGGGCTGAAGCTCACGGGCTCAAGGCGCCAGTCGTAGAGGCTGTATCGCTTCAGCTCCATTGGCTGGTAGGACGGGTGCACTATCGTCAGGATGTCCGCGTTCTGGCAGTAGTGAAGCGAGAACAGGTCGCTGCTTGCGTATGGCGTCGCAACTTCGTACGGCTGCCCGTCCCTCGAGAGCGTGCCGCCCTGGGCGTGGAAGCGGATGCACTTCTCCGAGAACTCCAGCACCATGGTCTGAGAGTCGGAGAAGATGAACGGGATCAAGCGAGACCTGCTCGTGCTGCTCTTGGCCTCGCGGACGAACTGGAAGCCCGGGCGGTTCTCAACCGGCCCGTGCGGCGTCGGGATGAAGTTGCGGCAGAGAGCGAGCGACAGGCTGTACTTCTGGTCGTCCGCACGCCCATACATCAATGGCGAGACCTCACCGCCGTTGAAGCTCCTCTGCACTGCCTGGTAGATTGTCATCGCATTTCCCCGCACCAGTAGTAGTCCGGCGCCATGAGCCCCACCTGCCGGTACGACGGCTGATAGTCTTCAGCGAATGGCGTGATGTAGTGCGGCCGCTTGCTCTGCCTCTGCAGGTCGGCCTTGATCGCGGCGTCTACCGTGGCTGAATAGAACTGCATGCACGACTGCGCCATCTGCATGCCGGCCGCGCCCTTGAGCAGGGAGCCGGCAAGGTGCGAGGCGAGCAGCCAGGAGAGCGCATCGACCGCGAGAGGCGAGAAGCGGTTGACGTCCACCTCCGTGCTGATGTACCGCACAGCATCAGGCGAGGCGTCGGTCAGCAGGGCAGGGCCGCCTGAGACAAGCTCAACGTCCCACTCGGCCGCGTCCAGAAGACGCTGTGCCCCATGCTGCCCGGCAACGGCCTGCTCACTCGGGATATACAACATCTGGATCACTCGCAAGCAATCGGCAGGCAGCTTGTATGCATGCCGGTAGCCGATCGGCGTCTCCGTGAGCTCAGAGAGCGTGCCGCGCTTGACTGCAAATGACCACGGGAATGTTTCCAGGAAGTCGTTCTTTGCGATGTTGAAGAAGGCCGCGCAGCTCTCCGCGGCGTCGTTGCCGTCCTCCGGCGGGTCGATCGAGGCGATGTTGCCGCGCTGCCCGAGGCGCTGGAGCGACAGGTTGCAGATATCAATTGTCGATGCCATGAATCCCCCACAAAAAAGGGCGGCCGCAGCCGCCCAAAGGAGAAGGCCAGGCTACGGCCTGCGTGTTACTCGAACGACGTCTCGCGCTTGTAGGCGGGGTTGGCGTCGAGGTTGTCCGTGATGAAGGCCGAGATCTTGCCTGCCGTGACGGACGTCGGGGTGATCACCAGCCGCACGTACTTCTTGTGCACGAGAGGCAGCGGGATCGTGATGCCGTCATTGACCTGATCCGGCGTGAGAGTGCCGGAGGTTGCGATGTCGGCGAACCCTGAGCTTTTGGCATCCGAGTCCTGCACCTTTACCGTGAGCGATGTACCGGCCACGTCCGTCTCCTTGGAGACGACTGCGATAGCGAGCGGCGCGCCGTCTGCCATGCGGTTCATCATGCCCATGTTGATCGGAAGCTCGAGCGCCGTCGTCGTGATGGCGGCAGTGGCGGACGAGCCGTCGCAAAAAACCAGAAGAGCGTCGTAAATCATTTCATGCCTCCTTAGGCCACAGCAGTGGAGTACAGGCCGAGCACCTCGGTCGGCACCTTGTGAACCGGCACGCCGTCGTGGACGATGACCTTGCGGCCCGCCACGGTCTCAAAGGTGAGCTGGACGTTAGCCTTGGCGAGGATCTGCATGCGCAGCGCGAAGCGCACCGTCGGGTTCATGTAGATGGCGCACTGCGGGCCGGGGCCGTCAGGCAGCCGCTCGATGGCCTCGGTGAGCAGGGTCACGAGGTCGAAGCCCTTGTCTGTCGGGTCGGCCTTCAGCTTGGCGTTGTCGACGTTCGCGATGCGGATGATCTGCGCCGGATCCTCGACGGCGAGGCCGAAGTTCCACTGGTAGTCCGTGACGTAGCCGCGGAAGCGCTTGCCATTGGAGTCGTAGACGTCCTGCTCTGCGCGGTCCACGACAGTGAGGCCGGCCGTGCCGCCTTCAGGGAAAATGCCGTGCGCCTTGTCGAGGCCCCAGTTCACCACCCAGATATCGGACAGGTTGTTGGTTCCAGCCGTGCCGCCGGCGTTGATGATGTAGTCCTCAAGGGCGCCGCTCATCTTGTTGTAGCGGGCCTGCAGGCCGTTGATGCCGCGCGGGTCCTTCTTCCGGGATCCCTGGAAGACGCGGGTGGCCATTGCGTGAGCAAGGCCGCGGTGGAACGTTGCGTCGTTCATGGCGCGGAACTCGGCAGAGAAGTTGTTCTGCTTGAGGATCTCAGCGTCGATGACGGAGTAGGTCGCGACCATGCAGGTCGGGTCCTCGGTCACGTGAGAAGTCGCCTTCTCGGAGTCGACGCCTTCATTGAACCCGCGGAGCTGGCCCTCAGGGTAGGTGTCGACCACCTTCGTCATGTTGCTGCGGCCGTTGTTGCAGGCCGCGAACGGGATCTGATCCAGCAGGGGCGAGGCGTCCTGCATGGTGTGAACAATGCGCGGATGAACTCTGGCTGCACCGGAAACCAGATTGTCGTACTCCGCGAGGGTGTAGAGATTCATGCCCTGGATAGTCATGACAGTGTCCTATGGTTAGGGATTCATCTTGCTGTTCGGATACATCGATCGCGCATCGGAGTAGCCGCCGCCCTTCGCCGCGACGCCGTTCACGGCAACGTCGCTCGAAACAGCCTGGCCTACATGCAGGAACAGCCGGATCACCTCCGGGTGCCTGTCGAGTCCGGCCTTGCGGAACTCCTCGCGCAGCTTCGGCGAGGCGAACTGCTTGTATGCCCGCTTTGCGACAGGGAGCGATTCAGCGAGCTTCGCGCCGCCATACTCTGCGTCGTTCGTCGCCTCCTGCTCCCACTGCCGGGCGCAGCGGTCGAGGTAGTCCTGATTGGATTTGGCGAGAGCAGGCTGCATCTTCTCGACCAGCGTGCTCGCCTGCTCCTGCGTCAGGTTCAGCCCCTTGGCTGCGTCAGCGAATGCGCCCATGACCTCGGGCGCCTGTTTGTCGAGCTCTCCGAACTCGTAGTGCTCCGGCGCGCCGTCATGCTTCTCCTCGCCGAGCTTCTGCTCGGTGGAGTCACTCGTGGCGTCTCCGGCGTCTTCCTCGTCCGCTTCGAGCCCGAAGGCAGGACGAGCAGCGGCCTGCTCTCCTGCGTTCTGCTCCGGGGCAGCCGCCCCTTCTGCAGGCACTGCGGCGTCGCTAGCGGGCGACTCTGCCACCGGTGCCTCGGCCGCCGTCTCCGTGCTGGCATTTGTGGGGACGGCGCCAGTGATCTCATCAGCCATTCTCGGCCTCCATGGTTGCGAACTCAGCAGGAAGCGCGGCCTTGATCTCCTGGGAGATCTCGAGCGCGACGAACCGGATTCCGCTGCGCCTGGCCATCATCATGGCGTTGGTGTCGAACGGATCCCCATCCCTGCCGTAGCGATGTATCCAGGTGTTGACGACGTGGCGGCCCGCCCGCGTGCGCATGAGCTCAGCGAGGTCGCGGCTGTACTGCTCCCGCTCCCGCTTGAGCTTTGCCTCGCGCTCAGCCTGCTCGTCAATCTCTGCCTGGATGTCGAATGGATTCTTTTTCATGCCTGAATCATCCCGCCGCTCTCGCACAGAGTCCGGACGCTAGAGCGACTGCAGGGACTGGAGCGACCCCGCCGCAGGCTCGTAGCCGTTGCCCGCAGACGGCGCAGGCGCCGTGCTGCCGCCCGCCTTGGCCATCTCAATCTGCTGCTGTTGCTGCATGGCGGCCTGCTGCTGTTCCGCCCTCTGCCGCCTGATGATGGCGACTTTGTCGCCCGGGATGATCAGCTCCGGCGGCACGCCCAGCATGTCGGCGTACAACTCCGCAGATTTGTCCGCATCGAACTTGTCCACAACATCCGGCTTCGCCTGGGCAATCATCCCCAGGTGCGTGACGAGACGGTCGATCGAGTTTGTAGCGGAGGCCTTCTGCGCCTGCATGAGGGTGCCGACGTACTCGACTGTGAGCTGCATGCCGTTTAGTTCGTCCGGCGGCGGAGGCAGCGCCCCTTCAGTCATGACGAGAGCGTCAAACGTCGTGGTGATCAGGGGATCGAACAGCTCCATGCTGAGACGCTCGAGCACGGGCCCGAGCACCATCATCTTCTCCTGCTCGAGCTGCGCCACCTCGTAGGCCGTGCGCTCACGCTCAGCGGTCGAGGCGACCATTTGGAACAGGTTTGTGTAGAAACATTCGCGGATGGCCTGCTCGTCCCGGCTGATCAGCTCGCCAAGGGCGGCCACATCGGCCTTGACCTCATAGGCAGAGCGCACGCCTGCGTCCTTGCCGGTCTGCGACGTGAAAATTATGCTGCCAGGCTTGAGCTCATCCAGCCGCCCCTCGAACTCGCGCGGCACAACAATCGGAGGGTTGCTCAGATAGTCGATGGCCTGCGCCTGCCGGAACTCCTTGTGCTGCAGCCGCTTGACCGCGCCCAGGGCCTTTGCGCCCGGACCACGCCCATAGACCGCGTTGCCAACGACGTGCCACCTCGGGCACGTTGCTGGGAACGAACGGAAGCCTGACTCGGCGAGCACGTGGTCTGCGCCCGGCTGAAAATAGATTGACCGCCACGGCATGTTGCCCTGGTCGGCTTTGTTCGGGTCACGGTCGCGGCGCGGCTCGATTGCGTGAATGACCTCGAACGTCTCGTAATAGCTGCCGTGTTCGACGCACTCCCTCACGCCCCGAGTGCATTTTTCGCCCCACCGCTCGACCATGTCGATCGCGTTTAACCGCAGCCGGCGGTAGACCGTGTCGATGAGCCCGCCGTCATTGGCTGCGAGGTAGTAGCCGCCGAACGTCTGATTGCGATAGGAGACGATGCGGGCGTCCTCCGTCGGCGTAATGATCGAGCACGACGTGCCGAACGCCGCAAGCTCTGCGTATCCAGCGTGCAGCGAGTTGTAGACCTCGGATTTCGCGAACACCATCAACATTTTTCTCTGCACGTCAGCGAGCCACTGTTTTACGTTCGCAGACTCGTCGAGCTTCGGGTCAGATGTAGAGAGACGAAACCACGGCACGGAGGGAGACGAGATGCCGCCCTGCATGCCGGCCGCCAGAATGTCGAGCGACGCCGTTGCCGTGGCGTTGATGATTTTCCCGTAGCGTTTCTCACCCCGTCGCGCGTCCTCGCCCTCGAAATCACCCGCATCAGGGTAGATGTAGTCGCGGATCTCGATGCACAAAGGATCCCATGTCGCCCGCTGCGCCCGGAGATCCTCGTAGCGTTTCGTCAGCTGCCTGATGTCTGTCGGCATGATCAGCCGCCCAGAAGCGAGTTTTTAGACAGGCTGCCCGCCGTGACGGGCGCGCCCTCGGCGCCGGTCAGAGACGCCTGGTCGTTGTTGACAGAGTTGTCAGAGAGAATGCTGGACGTGTCGGCCGTCGCCTGGTTGGCGCGCCGCATTTCTTCATTCTGCTGCGAGAGCTGCCTGTCGCTAGCCTCCTGCTGTTGCCTAGCCGCGGCCTTCTGCTGCCGCGCCTGCTTGTTGCTCGAGTAGACCGATGCCGCGGTGCCGGCCGCAGCCACTGCTGCGCCGACCCATGCGGCTGCTGTTGCTCCGCTCATGATTGCCTCCGTGAGAGCAGTTTGTCCGCCTCAGGCGTGAGCTCCTGCTCAGCCGCCTCGAGGCTCGATGCGGACGACCGCATGACGAGCGTGACGCTCGTATCTGTGATCGCCCGGATGATTTGCTTCCGGCCCGCCGCGCCCCTCAGGCACTCGTAGCCGTTGACCTCACGCACCGCGCCGCCAGCGTTTAGCACGCAGTGCCCCGAAATGATGACGACAGTAGGCCGCGCTATCAGCGCGCCAGAGATGACCGCGCCAGCCGGAATGCGGCAGGTCCTCGCATACATACCTGCGTGCAGCCAGTGCTCCGTCGGAATGTTGACCTGCTCGCACGATGCGAGGATCGACTCGATCTCGCGCACCTGCTCTAGATCTCGATCCGTGCAGGCAGGGAGTGCTGCGGCCGTCGTAATCGTCGTGGTCATGCGTCTATCCAGTACGTAGTGTTTGTGTGCCTGTACAGCCTCGACGCAATGCGATCTAGCGATGAGTCGACTGGCGCAGAGATGTACAGGCCAGGGCATCCTGCCGCGCCAGCCGCCTCCCTGGCAGCCCGTATCAGTTCCATGCCCGGGCCGCCCGCTCGATGTAACGGATCAACGTACACGCCCTCGACGACAGCAGTCGGCACGGAGTAGCGCAGCGGCGGCGTGACGAGCATCGTGAGATAGCCGATGAGATCTCCGTCCGCATAGCCGCCTAGGCATCGCAGCACGCCCTGCCGCTCCATCTGCTCATAGAGCTCGCGGTTAGGCGCAGGGCGGCCGAGCGCGGGGTTCCGCTGGCATTCATCCGCATAGGCAGAGAGCAGCCGGTCCCGCTCCTGGCTGCCGAAAAGCTCCGCGACGCTCACGCGCCGCACGGTGTAGTTGTGCTTGTCCATGCCGGAATGATCCGGCATGTCTTCGGCAGAGTCCGGACGGTAAGCGAAAGTCAACCAAGCTCGAACGGGTTGTACAGCTTCATCTGCCTGACAGGCCGCGCTATGCCGGCGTTGTCCTCGACAACGTCCATGGCGAATGTCAATGCCAGGGCATCAGCCTTGTCGGGCGAAGGCAGCCCCCGCTTCTTGATGTCTTCCTTGCGCTCGAGAATGACGCGGCCGTTGTCGTCGTAGCTGAACTCGGGAGCCGTCAGATCCATGGCGAGCTCCTCGTCCTTGGGGATTGAGCCAGTCTTCAGCCAGTCTCGCATGCGGCCCCATATCTCGCATCGCCGGTTGCGGTACCTGGTCTGATCGTTTGCGGCCGCCCCGAAGTTCACCTCCTCGATGCGGTAGCCTGCGTGATTGAGGATGTCGACCACAGGGCCGCCCACGCCCGTGCCGTCCATGGCGCAGTAAACCCTGTAGCCCTGAGCCTTGAGATCCTCCAGGTGATCACGAACGCGCCGAGCCACCTGGACGCCGTCGAGCCCGCGGTACTGGAGCAATGGCAGCGTGGCGTCTCTGCCTACGCGCGTGGCTATGACGGTCGAGTCGTCGCCGAATCGTGCCACATCCACGCCCACCATGGCGGCGAATGCTCGCGGCGCCTGCGCAGGGTTGCGCTCCATGGCGTCATCGACGATCGACCGCGGGATGAACTGGCTGGCTGATTGAGACGGGAAGATTCCGCGGACGCGCACCTTGAAGAAGTCTGACTCCTCGCCGTAGTCGGCCGCCCATTGGGCAAGCTGCTTCTTGTTCGTGATGGCGGCGTCGCGGCTGTCGATGTTCATCGTGTGCCAGCGGTTGCGCAAGCGGCCGAAGCAGTCGAAGAAGCGGCCTGTATTCCTAGTGGGGTTGCCGAAACACAGCCACAGGATCTGAGTATTGGCATCAGTCAGCGCGCCCTCTGTCACTTCCCAAATCCTGTCAGAGATTGCCGAAGCCTCGTCGAAAAGGACTAGCTCGCGCCGCCCCTTGTTGTGAAGGCCTGCGAATGCCTCCGTGTTGTTCTCGCTCCATGCGATAGCGTCCGCCCGCCATGTCTTGTCGTGGCCTGGCTGCGACGATGCAAGGGTTGTAGCCGTGAAGGCGAACCAGTCCTTGAAGAGGCACAGGCGATGCCACTTGGCCAGCTCCGGCCATGTCTTCGTGCGGAGCTGCGCCTCGGTGTTTGCCGTAACGAGAACTCTCGTATCGGGGAACGTCGCCATTGACCAGAGAATGAGCCATGCCGTGAGGCAGCTTTTCCCGATGCCGTGCCCTGATGCGACAGCGACGCGCAGCACGTCGTCCCTCTCGCCCGGCTTCAGCCCGGACTTCAGGTATTCCAGGACGGACGTCTGCCACTTGTCCGGCCCGGTGAATCCCTCAAGTTCGCCCTTGCCCCACGGGAAGGCGCCGCGCACGAATGCCAGGGGATCCCGCGACCACCTGGCGGCTAGCCGGCAGCGAGCCTCATTCGCCTGCGTCGGCGTCATTGAGCAGCTCCTCGAGGCGGCTGGAAATGTCGCTCGAGACGGTCACCTCCTGGCGCTGGATGTACTTGCCGCGGAGCCTTGCCGCCCGATCAACAGCAGAGAGCAGCAGGTTCCCAGCCTCCTTGTCGAGGCGGCCTTCATCGTCCTCGAGCGCAGGCTTGATCTTCTCGACGAGATCAACGACAAGCTGGAGCTCGTAGTCCGCAGAAAGATTCAGTCGCTCGTCGCGACGCGCCTGCTTCTCAGCAATAGCCGCCTGGACATCCGGGCGCTGCATGAGCCTGTACGCCGTCGCCTTCAAGGATTTGGCGTCACCCCTGTAGCCGGCCTTCCGCGCGGCCTCCGTCGCATTGCCGCACTTGAAGACCTCGCCAGCGAACTTTGCGTGCATCGTCGAGAGCTTCTTTGGCTTAGTCTTCTCCGTCATGGCTGCCTCCATTCCTCTCTGTCAGCCCGCCCCGGCGCCCGGCAACAATGTCACCGACTGTCGAGCGCGGCATGTCGAGCTTCTCCGAGATGGCCCGGACGGAGTAGCCGCTCCAACGGAGCAGCCACACCTGCCGGACCTCGCGGTCCGTATACTTCGACGCCCACCAGGACTCCCCGATAGGCTTCCCTGTGCACGGATTCCTGCGTTTAGCGGGCGTCATCCCTGAACCTCCCCGGGCACACGGCCCTGGCCTGGTCGATTGCACGCTCAATGACGAGCTTGCGCTGGAGCGAATCTTCCGGCAGCTTCTGCGCCTCTTCAGCCGCCTTGATCAGGATTTCTCGCGCAGCAGGCGAGAGCATTTCGTTCTGCCAGTCGTCCATGGCCCGGCCTCCTATTCAGCATCAGAAACGTGCACCGATACGCCGACCGCGTCGGGCGTCATGGCGTAGCGCTTGGCAACTCTCAGCTCGACGACCTGCGCGTCATCAGCGAACGCGATGCCGTTGATGCCGTCGAGTATCGCCTTGGCGATGTTGTCTGCGTCCGGGCGATGCATGTGCGACTGCCCGCGCCTCGCGGCCTTCTCTGCAGCCGAGAGGCTGCGCGGGATTGGGAAGAACGCCGTGATGTAGACAGCCTTTGGCCCGGCCTGCGAGTAGTCTGATGCATGCCGGACGGCGTAGTTGGCGACGCTCGCTATCAGCCGCTCGTAAGCCCTCGTTTCATATGGCGTGTAGGCATGCCCATCAGCAAAGCGTGGCCGGGCCTTGCCCTGCGGGCGTCCCGGGACGGTGAACTGGATCGACGCCATGTCAGTCTCCGAAAATCTTTGAGAAGAGCGAGGGCGGCTTGCTGGACGTGCTCTTTGTGAACTCTGCAACGCTCTCGTTCAGGCGATTGATCGCGTCACGGATTTCTCCGTCTCGCTGGTTGCTCTTGCCGAGAAGGCGGGCGATGAGCTCGCCGTGATCCTTCGTAACCTTGACGAGCCGGTTGATCGTCGCCTCGAGCTCGCAGCTCTTGATCTCGGCCCTTTTCAGACGCCGCTCGAGCGCGTCAACTCTCTGTGCGAGCGCGCCCCCATCGAGCGCCGCCATTTGATCAGCACTTTTCTTCCCCTTCTCGATCGCAGCCTGCTGAGGCTGAAGCGTGAGCTTGCTCAGGTCGACCTCTTTTCTCTCGAGCTTGCTGAGAGCTGCACAAACCGCCTCGACCCGGCCGCTCCGCACAGCTCTTCGCCCCGTCTCGATCGATGAAACAGTTGAGCCGCCAACGCCGGCGACAAGGCCGACGACGTCGAGCGTGACGCCTAGGTTGTTCCTGCGTTCCTTCAGTTCATTTCTCTTGGCTTCCGGCAGAACGACTGGCAGTCCGACATTCAGCGAGATTGCACCCTTCGGCATGGTCATTCCCCCTCACTTCCCATCGCGGCATCCTCGAGCTTTCCGAGACGCTTCTCGAAGATCTTTGCCTGCTCGCCGGTCCTGCCCTCGAGAAAATCGAGCCGCCTGCGCAGCTCGTACGCATCGACCTGATCACCTGCGAGATCGTCCACGAAGTCCTGCAGCGTAGCGAGCTCGCGGCGCAGACGCTTCACCTGCCTCTTCAATTCCTTCAGCTTCTTCCTGTTCATTCTTGGCTCCTGTTGTGCTGTTAAAACGGAATGTCTTCGTCATCAGCCGGGGCGGCTTGCCTTGTTGCCCGGGTTGCCTGAGTCGCCTGCGCGGCATCGTCTCGCTGCTTGGCGCCGAGCTGCATGCTGTCTCCGAGAATTTCCGTGGCGTAGCGGGTGATGTCGTCCTTCTCGTAGCTGCGGGTATGGAGCCGTCCCTCGATGAAGCACTCGCTGCCCTTCTGCAGGTACTGCTGGGCGATCTCAGCCGTGCGACCGAAGAGGGTCACGTTGTGCCACTCGGTCTCCTTCTCGCCGCCCTTCTTTCTGCGGTCGGTGGCGATGGCCAGACGGCAGATGAGCATGCCGTTGGAGTCGTGGCACTCGGGATCCTTCCCGAGTCGTCCCAAGAGAATTACTTTATTCACAGAAACCATGATTTAATTATACTCCGTTGATTTACTTATTGAAATGAATATCGCAGATCATGTTGATTCTGTCGATCGTTCGCAGCTTCAGATGCCCGCCCTCGAGACCGCGGTGAATTGATTTGTCCGCGATGCCGCCGGAGACGGAGACATTCCTGATTCCGCAGTCGCGGATGAGCATTCTCAGCCTGCGCTTCTCGTCATCAGTCAGCTCGCGCCGCGGGGCAACAGGCACTCGAGCCGCAGCCCTCCTCTCGCGCGCCCGGCGCCGCGACTCTGCGACCCGCTCGGCCTCGGCCTCGAGCGCGGAAAAATGCGCGTTCAAGAAAAATCCCTCAAGCATCTTGTTTCTCCTGCTTCCTCTGCGCCTTGAGCCACGCCACAGCGTTCTTTGCCTTCCACTGGAGATCTGCCGCGCTGTCGCCCGCCACACAGCCGTAGCCCGGGATCAAGCAAAAGTGCAGCGGGATCGTCTCGGACTTGTACGTCGCGAAGAGCTTGCCGCGGACAAGGCAGTTCCCCGCAGGCGTGAACGCCCCGGCCGCAATCGCGAGCATCGCCTGCTCCCATGGCGTTTTGTCTCTGCTCATCGCCCGGCCTCCTGTTGTTGTGGCATGATTGAATCACTGAACAAGGAGCATCTCATGGACTCAGAAACATTCCAAATCATCAACTTCGTTCTCCTTCTCATCGCGCTGATTGGCGCGGTGCTCGGGAACATCGCGTTCTTCCGCATGCTCAGAGACGAGCGCGAGAAAAACAAGTAGCTATCGCTCATGCCGCCGCCTCCTTGAATCCGTCCCAGTCGAGCTGATCCCGCTGGAACACAGCCCAGTCGATGCGGCGCCTGAGCTCATGCTCGTTCCTCGCCTCGACGAATCCCCACCCCATGACGCAGCTGAACCACACGTCAGGGAACAGGTCGCTCTCGTAGACGCTCTGGTTGTGCCAGCTCTCGCGCGGCGTGTAGCGTCCCTCGTCCCACGTGACCTGAACGAGTCGCGCGAGCTCGATGGCGTTCATCTTTTTCATGCTGCTGCCCCTTCGGCGCGGACCTGCGCCAGAATCTGCTTGAACGTAGGGCACGCCTTCCGCGCCGCAATGTGCGCGTTCACCTCGGCCTTGGCGGCATCGAGGAACTCCTGCGATGGATGCTCGCCGTACTTCTGCTCGAGGTAGAGCCGCTTGATCGTGCTGAGCTCTCGCATCGATCCATCGAACCTGTCGCGGATCTTCCTGCCGGACGCGAGGCAGAGCGCGGCGTGCTTGTCCCAGTAGTCTCTCGGCGCCGGAGGCAGTGAGTGAATTGCTTCGAAGAAGCGGCGCTGCGCCTCGATGATCGACGGATCAGCCGGGATGATCTTGTCGGCCCTAGGTGTTGAGGCGTTGTCCCTCTTTGACTGCTCTTCAAGCCGCCGACTCACGCGCTCATTCGCCCGCTTGATCACCTCGTTAAGGACCGGGAACTTCCCATCCGTCTTCGCCCAGTCATCGAGCACAGAGAGCACGGCCCACGGCGTGCTGCCCTTCAGCTGATCCGACCAGAATGTCAACGCCTTGTCCGATACGTGCTTGTCGTAGTACTCGCCGAGCATCGTCAGGTGCTCAACAAGCTGCTGCCTCTCGTCTGCTGCCCATGCCATTTCCGTCTCCTTCAAAACAATCCGAGGCGATGCCCGCGCTCTGCTGCGGTCTCTTGCTTCGCTGCCTGCGGGTGATACTCGATCTCCTTTCGGCACCACATCCGCCAGCCCGCCATCCAGTCAACCAAGGTGCGGCCGTTCGCGATTGCGTGATCAACAAAGCTGTTGAACACTCGCTGCGGGTCAGCTACCCGCACCTTTTCTGCTGCTTCGCGGTAGTCGTCAGGGATCGAAGCTCCTGACTCGAACGGGCATGCGCTAGCGCGCTTCCGGCGGGCGGGTGCCGCGCGATGCACGCGCCCCTTCTCTTCTATGACTTCTTCTATGACTTCTTCTATGACTTCTT
>ERZ808278.347-NODE-347-length-33398-cov-23.441952_pt1 | contig 33398 bp, 38 predicted proteins | sample MGYA00521239_ERZ808278 | MGnify/ENA primary metagenome ERZ808278 (study PRJEB31516, sample SAMN03275600) | gut metagenome | biome: mammalia-associated habitat; material: feces | host: Papio cynocephalus | place: Kenya | collected 2012-07-17 ... | reverse complement strand
ATGCACGGTTCTTGAAGGGGAAAGTGGGGGCAACCCCACGGACCTACTTAGAAATGAGTAGAAAAGAAATGAAGAGCAGGAAAGTCTGTTTGCTGAGAGTTAAAATCTTAGTTTTGCTGAGCATTGTATTTTTGTTCAGCGGTTGTTTCCGTCGCCATAGTGCAAAGCCACAAAGGGCAGTATTGGTGGAATATAATGACAGACAACTAGACTCTATATCCTTTTCTGTCACTCACCATTATACCAATAAGTATAACTTCGTAGTTTCGGCAGATTCTCTTATGCTCATTCGCCAGCAACCTGAGGAATATGTTAATCACTTGTCTATAGACTCATTTGCTGTAAGAAAAAATTGCCTGTTAGTGGTTTCTGATATTAGAATGATACCGCAGGATTCTATTGATTCCGTTTGGGTACAGTTGGCAACAGAGGAAAATGCTTTTGGATGGACACATGAGACTAATCTGTTGTCGAAAGTAGTTCCCGATGATCCCATCTCTCAGTTTATTATGATTTTCAGCAATGCCCATTTGCTTATTTTTTTGATAGTCATAGTAATAATAGGTGTGGCATATTTGTTGAAGAAAATATTTACAAATAACGCTAAAATTGTACATTTCAACGACATTGGTTCTCCGTATCCAACAGCCTTAGTGTTGATGGTGTCTTTGTCTGCGTCATTTTATGCCACTATTCAAACATTCATGCCAGAAGTTTGGCATCATTTTTATTTCCATCCGACGTTGAATCCTTTTGCAGTACCTCGTGTCCTTGGTTTTTTCCTTGCTTCAGTTTGGGCAATTCTAATATTAGGCTTGGCTTGTATTGATGAGATTAAACATCGTCTTTCATTTGGTGAAGGGATTCTTTATTTTGGTGGTTTGGTCGGAATGTGTGCTATTGATTATATTGTTTTTAGCATCAGTACCTTATATTATGTAGGTTATGTTGTGCTCGTAGCTTATTCTTGGTTTGCAATTTATTCCTATTTGAGGCAATCTAACAAAGGGAAGTTCGATGGATGCTAAAATAGTTTCCATTGAACTTCCATTTTTTGCAGATTTTGTAGAAACAGTTTCTTTTTGGGGAACTTTATATGGTCAATCGGGTGAAGGTAACGTGATTTCTCCTGCCAAAGATACCATTAGCTTTTCTCTTACCGTTTGGTTGTCAGGATACCTACCTTGTAGATACATGAGCTTGGTGACTAAGGCCTCCACTGTAGAATCATAACCGCTGATGACATGTGCAGTCTTCAACTGAAATCCAGCGCCATATCGTTCCATTTCTACGCTTCCCGTCAGGCATTGACTTACGTTGACAATATTGACTCCTCGGTGAGCGGCTTCGTCAAGCAAACGCATGACCCATGGTGCATGAGGAGCATTGCCAGATCCGAAAGTTCGCATTACAATGCCTCTTAGAGAAGGTGACTCCAAAACATGGCGTACAATATTGTCTTGAATGCCAGGGAAAAGACTGAAGACAATGACGTTTGGATCCAACTTAAGATGAGGAATCATAGGCTTGTCATAATCTGGTGTAAGAATATGGTGTGGATGATACTGGAAATTGATGCCTACATCGCAAAGGTGGGGATGGTTGAATGAATCGAACGCATGAAAACCTTCTGCGTTAATCTTGATGGAACGGTTACCGCGGAGTAATTTCCCATTGAAGAATATACAGACTTCTGGTACTATAGGATGACCATCTTCGTACCTTGCTGAAGCTATCTCTATTGCTGTCATCATGTTTTCTTTGCCATCTGTACGAAGTTCGCCTATAGGAAGTTGGCTTCCTGTCAAAATGACAGGCTTCGTCAGATTTTCTAGCATAAACGATAAGGCTGAGGCTGTGTAAGCCATCGTGTCTGTGCCGTGGAGAATGACAAAACCATCATAGTCGTCATAGTTGTTGGCTATGATACCGACAATTTCTGCCCATCTCATAGGGTCCATATCGCTAGAGTCGATAGGTGGGTCGAATTTCCTTACGTCTATATCTGCTTGTATTAGTTGAAATTCTGGCATGGAAGACACTAGATGATTGAAATCGAGAGGCTCAAGTACACCTGTAATGGCATCTTTTCCCATACCAATTGTGCCTCCTGTGTAAATGATAAGGATTTTTGGTGTTGTCATTTCTTTCAGTTTTATTCTTTTTTGTTAATTTGCGAGTTGCGCCATGTAGATAGAAATGGCTTATATAGACAATTCAAGTGCAAAAATAGTAAAAACTTTCCTATTGTGAAAAAATATTCCGTTTTTTTTCGCTTGTTACAAAAAGAAATGTTACTTTTGCAACCGATTTAATAAAAATACTAAGTTGTTATGGTAAAAATCACATTCCCAGACGGATCTGTTCGTGAGTATGAACAGGGCGTTACTGGCTTACAAATCGCCGAGAGCATCTCGCCGGCTCTCGCTCGCAACGTTGTATCTTGCGGTGTAAATGGTGAGACGGTAGAGTTGAACCGTCCTATCAATGAGGACGCAAATGTAGAACTCTATAAGTTTGAGGATGAACAGGGCAAGCACACTTTTTGGCATACCTCTGCCCACTTGCTCGCTGAGGCTCTTCAAGAGTTGTACCCAGGCATCCAGTTTGGTTTCGGCCCAGCCGTAGAGAGTGGCTTCTTCTATGACGTGATGCCAGCTCCAGGGCAGGTTATTTCAGAGAATGACTTCGCCAAAATCGAGGCTAAGATGATGGAACTTGCCAAGAAAAACGAGCCTGTGGTTCGCAAAGAAGTATCTAAGGCTGATGCTTTGAAAGAATTCAAGGCTGATGGTCAGGAGTACAAATGTGAGCACATTGAGCAGGACTTGGAAGATGGTAGCATCTCTACATATACACAAGGTAACTTCACAGACCTTTGCCGTGGTCCTCACTTGATGAACACAGGTCTAATCAAGGCCGTGAAGATTACAAGTGTAGCTGGAGCTTTCTGGCGTGGTGATGCCAAGCGTGAGCAGATGACTCGTATCTATGGCATTAGCTTCCCAAAGAAAAAGATGCTCGACGAGTACTTGGTTATGCTTGAGGAAGCCAAGAAACGTGACCATCGTAAGATCGGTAAGGAGATGGAACTCTTCATGTTCTCTGAACGTGTGGGCAAAGGACTTCCTATTTGGTTGCCAAAGGGTACGCAGTTGCGCCTTCGTTTGCAGGAGTTGCTCCGAGCACTATTGAAGCCATATAACTATCAAGAGGTCATCACTCCAGGAATTGGTGGTAAGAGTCTCTACGTTACATCAGGCCACTATGCTCATTATGGCAAGGACGCTTTCCAACCTATCCACACCCCAGAGGAGGACGAGGAGTATATGTTGAAGCCTATGAACTGTCCTCACCACTGTGAAGTCTATGCCCGCAAGCCGCGTTCTTACAAGGACCTGCCTTTGCGTATCGCAGAATTTGGTACCGTATTCCGCTATGAGAAGAGTGGTGAATTGCATGGATTGACGCGTGTGCGTACCTTTACTCAGGATGATGCCCACATCTTCGTTCGTCAGGACCAAGTGAAGGGCGAGTTCGAAAATGTAATCGACGTAATCTTGAAGGTGTTCAAAATTTTCGGTTTCGAGAACTACGAGGCACAGATTTCTCTCCACGATCCAAAGGATACCGAGAAGTATATTGGTTCTGAGGAAATTTGGGCAGAGAGTGAGAATGCCATTCGTGAGGCTTGTAAGGAGAAAGGTCTTGAGACCCGCGAGGAGGTAGGCGAGGCCGCATTCTATGGTCCTAAACTTGACTTCATGGTCAAGGATGCCATCGGCCGTCGCTGGCAGTTGGGTACGATTCAAGTGGACTACAACTTGCCAGAGCGTTTTAAACTCGAATATACGGCCGAGGATAACTCCAAGAAGACTCCTGTGATGATTCACCGTGCGCCATTCGGTTCGTTGGAGCGCTTTACTGCCGTCCTTATCGAACATACTGCTGGTCACTTCCCATTATGGCTGACTCCAGATCAGGTGGCTATTCTTCCTATCTCGGAGAAGTTTAACGATTATGCTCAGAAGGTACGTCAGTATCTTGATAAGCAGGGAGTTCGTGCCCTCGTGGATGACCGCAACGAGAAAATTGGCCGCAAAATCCGTGACAACGAGTTGAAGCGCGTACCTTATATGGTAATCGTTGGTGAGAAAGAGTCAGCTGAGGGTCTTGTCTCTATGCGCAAGCAGGGCGGTGGCGAGCAGGCTACCATGAGTATGGAAGAGTTTGCAAAGCGTATAAACGACGAGGTTGCTGAGCAGTTGAAGGCTGCAGAAGAATAAGTATGGTGGAGCAGCCAAACCTTATATATTAAGGTGTAATTGATGTGAAATAACAAAAAGCCGTGGATTTTATCAAGTATCCACGGCTTTTTACTTAAATAACCTTAAGAAAATTTGGCGGTTTGAAAGAAAAGTAGTAACTTTGCAGCCGTTTAACAAAAATAGACAACATAAGAATAGTTAATGAAAAATGACAAAATGAAAAATCAGTATCGCGTAAACGAACAGATACGCGTACGTGAAGTTAGAGTAGTAAGTGATGGCGGAGCAGAAGTGATGCCTACACGTAAGGCCCTTGACTTGGCTCGCCAACAGGGTGTGGATTTGGTAGAAATCTCTCCTAATGCACAGCCGCCAGTTTGCCGTATAGTTGACTATTCAAAATTCCTTTACCAGCAGAAAAAACATGCTAAGGAAATGAAGCAGAAGCAGGTGAAGGTAGAAACAAAAGAAATTCGTTTTGGACCTCAGACAGACGAGCACGACTATCAGTTCAAACTTAAGCATGCTATGGAATTTCTCAATGAGGGAAATAAAGTTCGTGCTTATGTGTTTTTCCGTGGTCGTAGTATTCTCTTTAAGGAACAAGGTGAAGTGCTCCTTCTTCGTTTTGCCAACGATTTGGAGGAGTACGGAAAGGTTGAGCAGATGCCAAAGTTGGAAGGAAAGAAAATGTTCCTTTATATGAGTCCAAAGAAGGCTGGTGTCGCTAAGAAAAGCCAACAGAAGCTGGATCGTGAGAAACGTGAAGCCGAGGCTAAGGCTGCGGCTCAAGTTGAAAAAGATGCTAATGCAGAAAAGAATGGCTTACTCGCCAATGCAAAAGGTGGCGATGCATTGAAGAAGTTGGTTGAGGCGCAGGATAAATAGTATCTAGAATACGCTGAAGCGCTTTTTATGTAAGCTGTTTTGTTGACGAAAGAAAAGAGATGCGTAACGCCGTGGTATATGCGTTGCCATCCGTTAAATAAATAACAATTTAAATTAAAAGTAAAAATGCCAAAAGTAAAGACTAATTCCGGCGCAAAGAAGAGATTCCGTTTCACCGGTACAGGTAAGATTAAGCGTCATCACGCTTATCACAGTCACATCTTGACTAAGAAGACAAAGAAGCAGAAGAGAAACCTCCTCGGTGAGACTCTCGTAGATCGTGCTAACTTGAAGCAGGTTCGCGACTTGCTCTGCCTCCGTTAATAATTAACTTTTTAGTCGAACTTTTAAAGAAAGAAAATTATGCCAAGATCAGTAAATCACGTTGCATCAAAAGCAAAAAGAACAAAAATCTTGAAGCTCACTAAGGGTTACTATGGAGCTCGCAAGAATGTATGGACAGTAGCTAAGAACACTTGGGAGAAGGGTCTTACTTACGCTTATCGTGACCGTCGTAACAAGAAGCGCAATTTCCGCGCATTGTGGATTCAGCGTATCAACGCTGCTGCTCGTTTGGAGAATATGAGCTATAGCCAGTTGATGGGTGCTTTGCACAAGGCTGGTATCGAAATCAATCGTAAGGTTCTTGCTGACCTCGCTGTAAATAGCCCTGAGGCTTTCAAGGCTATTGTCAACAAGGTTAAGTAAAATCTTATTTAGCTCTATTTTTTGAGTGTGATTTGAAGAACTGAGATTGCAATCTATTATAGGTTGCAATCTTTTTTTTGTGAGATTCTATAGTTATGCCTTTCTATTGTTGATTAACCTTAAATTTACTTAATCTATTTTGCGGTTTGGCGGATTTTGTTTAATTTTGGGGATTAAACAAAATGTATTCAATATGAACTATAAAATACAACTCATATCTGTGTTATTTATGGCTTCGCCTATGATGGCCTTGGCCCAAAAGATTTATTTGGGTTCGTGCACTACTCGTGATGGTGGACAGTATAAAGGTGAAATGGTGGGTGGAAAACCTAATGGGAAAGGTTCGACGGTCTTTAAGACTGGCGATACCTATGAAGGCTCTTACCTTAAGGGTAAGCGTGATGGTTATGGGGTTTATACTTTTGCTGATGGTGAAAAATACGAAGGTCAATGGACGCAAGACCAGCAAAATGGACGAGGCACTTTCTATTTCCAAAACAATAACAAATATGTCGGTTTATGGTTTAGGGACTATCAACATGGCCATGGTATCATGTATTATTACAATAAGGATAAATACGATGGAGATTGGTACATGGACAAAAGGCAAGGCCGTGGAACCTATACTTATTCGAATGGAGCTTACTACAAAGGTCAATGGATGAATGACATGAAAAATGGGAATGGCTTCTTCGATTGGGGAGATGGTACAACTTATGACGGTCAATGGGTTGATAATCAACGATCTGGTAAGGGCACTAACCGCTATGCTGATGGCGATGTCTATATTGGAGACTGGAAAGATGACATCCAGGATGGCAAGGGAATTTATAAATTCCGTAATGGTGATATCTACGAGGGGGATTATGTTCAAGGAGAACGCACAGGTGAAGGCATCTTTCGTTCTGCCAATGGAGATAAATATACTGGTCAGTTTAAAGATGGACTAAGAAATGGTCAAGGAACCTTCGTTTGGAAAAATGGTGACATATATGTAGGTAATTGGAAAGACGACTTGCAAGATGGAAGGGGAAAGTTGACCAAAAAGTCTGGAGATGTCTTTGAGGGAGAATTCCGAAAAGGGCAAGTGAATGGCGAGGTGATTATTCATTATGCGAATGGTAACCGCTTCAAGGGTATTTATCGAAATGGCAAGCGCGAAGGGGCTTGTATTGAGGAATCTAAAGACGGAAAGCGTTTTGAGGGTTCTTACCGTAACGATCATCGCGAAGGAAAGTTCGTAGAGAAAGATAGAAATGGACAAGTCACTTCACGTGGCGTTTATGAGAACGGAAAACGTTTCGAGGATTAACGACAGGTAAGCTCTTGCTTAGACATATATTAGTAAACAATTTTAAACATTATAAATATGATAGTAGATACATTAGACAATTTAGGGAAATACGTTTCTTTAAATCCCTTGTTCGCAAAGGTAGTAAGGTTTTTGGAGGAAAATGACCTTAATGACTTGGAGGCTGGCAAGCACTTTATTCAAGGCGAAGATTTGTTCGTCAATATAACTACAGCCCAGGGCAAGACTGTGGATGAGGCTGTTTTTGAGACACATAAGAAGATGATTGATATTCAGATACCTTTGGATAATGAGGAAACATATGGTTATCTTCCTTTGTGCAATCTCCCGGATGCGGATTATAACGAAGCAAAGGATATAACTAAATATCCAGGTGCTGTGGCATCGACATATGTAACATGCCAACCTGGAGAGTTTGCTCTTTTTGCACCTCAGGATGGTCATCAGCCTTGTATCGGAACAGGAGCCATTCGTAAGGCTATCTTCAAAATCTTGGCATAATTTGCACAATCTTCTAATTTAACCAATCTAAATCATGAGCGTATGGCTATAAAGAAAAAAAATGACAGCACGGCAAAATCAGTAAAGGCTGTTGCGGTAAAACATATAGGACTTGTAAAGAACGACCCTTATTTGCAACCTTTTGAATCGGCAATTATTGGTCGTCACGAACATGCTTTGTGGAAAATAGGGCAGCTTACCAAAAATGGAAAGCAAAAGCTAAGTGACTTTGCAAATGGTTATGAGTACTTTGGACTGCACAAGACTGCGCGTGGATGGGTCTTTCGTGAATGGGCACCTCATGCAACCGATATCTATTTGATAGGTGATTTCAATAATTGGAAGGAAAGTCCGAGGTATCGTGCGAAACGTATTGAGGGCACAGGTAACTGGGAGTTGAAATTGTCCGAGAAGGCTATGAAGCATGGCGACCTCTACAAGATGAAAGTCCATTGGGAAGGTGGAGAAGGAGAGCGTATCCCGGCTTGGGCCCGAAGAGTGGTCCAGGACGAGAATACTAAAGTCTTCTCTGCACAAGTTTGGAATCCTGAGCCTTACCTTTGGAAGAAAAAGACTTTCAAGGCGAAGACCAATCCTCTGTTGATTTATGAGTGCCATATAGGTATGGGACAAGATGCGGAGAAAGTTGGTACTTATACGGAATTTAAGGACAATGTCTTGCCACGTATCGTGAAGGATGGTTATAATTGCATTCAGATTATGGCTATACAGGAGCATCCTTATTATGGGTCGTTTGGCTATCATGTCAGTAGTTTCTTTGCTGCTAGTAGTCGTTTTGGAACACCAGAAGAATTGAAGGCTCTTATAGATGCCGCTCATCAGAAGGGCATAGCTGTAATTATGGATATCGTACATTCTCATGCTGTCAAGAATGAGGTGGAAGGCTTGGGCAATCTGGCTGGTGATCCTAATCAGTACTTCTATCCAGGAGAAAGACACGAGCATCCTGCATGGGATAGTCTTTGTTTTGACTATGGTAAAGATGAGGTATTGCATTTCCTACTGAGCAATTGTAAGTATTGGTTGAATGAGTTTCATTTTGATGGCTTTAGATTTGACGGTGTAACATCTATGCTGTATTATAGTCATGGATTGGGTGAGGCATTTACTAATTATGGAGATTATTTCAATGGCCATGAGGATGATAATGCAATTTGTTACCTTACATTGGCTAATGTGTTGATTCATGAAGTCAACAAAAATGCCATTACTATTGCCGAAGAGGTCAGTGGAATGCCTGGACTGGCTGCCAAATTTGATGATGGAGGTTATGGTTTTGACTATAGAATGGCAATGAACATACCGGACTTTTGGATTAAGACCATCAAGGAGTTGCCAGATGAGGCGTGGAAGCCTAGCAGCATTTTCTGGGAGGTAAATAATAGGCGAAAGGACGAAAAAACAATTTCGTATTGTGAAAGCCATGATCAAGCGTTGGTGGGTGATAAAACTATCATTTTCAGGCTTATAGATGCTGATATGTATTGGCATTTCAAGAAAGGAGATGAAAATGATAAGGCTCATCGTGGCATAGCCTTGCATAAGATGATTCGTTTGGTGACAGCTTCTACTATAAACGGAGGATATTTAAACTTCATGGGTAATGAGTTTGGCCATCCTGAGTGGATTGATTTTCCTCGTGAGGGAAATGGATGGAGTTACAAGTACGCTCGCCGCCAGTGGAATCTTGTTGATAATAAAGATTTATGTTATCATTATTTAGGCGATTTCGACCGCGAAATGATTAAGGTTATCAAGGGTGAGAAAAATTTTAATAAAACTTCAGTGCAAGAGATATGGCATAATGATGGGGATCAAGTCTTGGCTTATATGAGAGGAGATTTGCTCTTCGTGTTCAATTTCTCTCCTACTAAATCCTTTACAGACTATGGGTTATTGGTTCCAACTGGGTCTTACAGCATAGTTTTGGATTCTGATAATAAAGAATTTGGTGGCAATGGGTTGAATGACGATGAGATGGTTCATCTTACAACTTATGACCCGCTCTACTTGAATGATCATAAAGAATGGCTAAAGCTTTATTTGCCAGCACGTTCTGCACTTGTGTTAAAGAAAAATTAAATTGATATGGATGAAAAAAGAAATAGTACGACAAAAATTCGTTTGACATGTACTATCATCTTTATAGTATTTACCTATTTATATTTGAGCTGCTACCAAGAGGATATCTTGGCAGTAGCTCAACATGAATTATCGGAAGGCATGACAACTTACAATTATTGGTTGTCACCTATTTTGATAACTTTGACGCTTGCTCTTTTGCAAGTTGGTGTATTCACGATAACACGTGTGAAAAAGACTTTTCATGCGTTGACCTATTTTCCTTCGTTGTTGGTGCTAGCAGTTATTACTGATATTCCTTGTAATTTCGATACGCATCATTCTCTTGGAATATGGGCTTGGTTATTGCCTGCTTTACTTTTAGTATTTGTTGGTATTATTTATGTTGTTCGGCAGTTGGAGCCGTATGAGAATTTTGGGCGAGGTGGACTTTGGTTCTCTCGACAGGCGTGGTTGAACCTTTCCCAAATGTTGGTGATGATGTTAATGGTGATTTTAATCGGAAATGGGCATCAGGTTTTTCATGAGCGTATGAAGATGGAAAGGCTCATGAAAGAAGGAAAGTATTCCGAAGCCCTTCAGGTCGGCGAGAAAAACATCGAGACAGATTCTTCTATGACATTTCTCCGTGTGGCTTGCTTGCATAAGACTAAGCAAATGGGTGATCTTCTGTTTACCTATTCTTTGGTGGGTGGAAGCAAAGCTATGTTCTTGGATAGTCTTACTACCAAGGCGTTGTTATGGAAGGCTCCTAATTGGATGGTTGATGGCAAGGTAAGTAAGGTGAAGTATATACTTCCTCAGGAATATAAGCTGTGTGGGTTGCTTATGGATAAAAAATTAGATGAGTTCGTTTGCGAGATATTAAAGAAAGGAAAACTAAACGTGACTTCGCTTCCAAAGCATTACTGTGAGGCTTTGATGCTCTATACCCATCGACGTTCTCATCCAAAAATAGTTTATCGGAATGCCGTGATGGAAGCTGATTTTAGAGATTTTCAGGCTATGGAGCGAAAGTACTCTAATCTCATGGAGCGTAAAACCGCTTTGTACGAGACTTACGGTAACACATATTGGTATTATTTCCTATATGGCATGAAATGATATGTAAGAATTAGTGCGGTCTTTCCTTGCAGTTATGTGATGTATTTGATAGATTATTAAATAAGGTATGAAAAGATTAAGATTTTTGGTGTGTTTCATTTTCTATTTTTTCTGTGTGACTTCGATGTATGCTCAGAAAAAAGAAATATCTGTTGCCAAAGAACAAGTAAAGACAGGCTCTAATCTTGGGCAAGCTCAAGCTAGCATGGAAAAGTTGCTCAAGGATTCGGCGAACCATAGAAATCGAAAGATATGGAATGTGCTTTACGAATCTATTAGAAAGCAATATGAGCAAGGTAATGAAAAGCTATATCTAAAGCAAACTTATGACACGGCAACCTTGTTTAGCCTTACTCGGCAATTGTTTTCTGTTGCTCAGAAGACTGATTCTGTGGAAATGATTCCTGATGCTAAAGGGAAATGTCATTTTGAGTTCCGCAAGCAGCACGCTGAGTATCTGGAAAAAATCCGCCCTAATCTTTATACAGGTGGACTTTGGCTTGTTAGAAAGCAAAAGTATATGGATGCTTATTCTCTATTGGACCAATATTTGAAATGTGCTAGTATGCCTCTCTTTTCTACTTGCAACTATCAGGAATCTGACAAGCTTATACCTAGCGCCGCCTATTGGGCTGTCTATTGTGGTTATAAGATGAAAAATCCAAAGGCCACTTTCCGTCATTCTTATGAGGCGTTGAAAGATACCGCTCATTATGTCTATATGTTACAATATCTAGCGGAGACGTATAAGCTTGAGAAAGATACTGCTCGATATGTGAAAAGTTTGAAGGAAGGTTTTGCTCATGCACCTATGTTTCCTTTTTTCTTCCCTCGCCTGGTGGAAAACTATGTAGAACGTAACGAGTTGGACTCTGCCTTGGTGGTTGTTGACAGAGCTCTTTCCTTGGCTCCAGAAAACATCACCTACTTATATACTAAGAGTACGCTATTGTTGAACCAAGGAAAAAATGAGGAAAGTTTTGCCATATCGGAGAAATTGCTTTCTAGAAATGACTCCCTGCCTGAGATTTATTTCAATGCAGGAATAGCTTGTTTCAATCGTGCGGTCTTGTTGGACAAAAAAACTCAATTGTCTCGCAAGAAGAATGTTGAAATAGACAAGCTATACAGAAAGGCTTTGCCTTATTTGGAGAAATATCGGGAACTACAGCCTTCTGAGGTTGATAAATGGTCTTTGCCTCTATATACGATTTATTTGAATCTAAACATGGGGGACGAATTTGATAATATAGATAAAATAATTAGCAAAAATAAAAGAAAATGATAGATAAAATTTTGGATAAATTGGGCTTTGAATTGAATGCGATGCAAGAGGACACGATGAGGGCTATATTGCATGGAAATAAAGATGTTGTCGTCCTTTCACCGACAGGTTCAGGTAAGACTTTGGCTTATTTGTTACCTCTCGTTCAGTTGCTCGACACCTCAATGGATGAAGTGCAGGGCTTGGTTGTGACGCCAGGTCGTGAGCTTGCGTTGCAATCAGCAGAAGTCCTGAGGTCGTTGGGTTCAGGGGTGCGTGCAATGTCTTGTTATGGAGGACGTGCTACTATGGATGAGCATCGTTTGATGAAGAGAGTGTTGCCGCAGGTTATCTTTGGCACCCCGGGACGTCTCCTTGATCATTTGGACAAGAATAATATTTCCTCAGGTAAAATTCAGTATTTGGTGATAGATGAGTTCGACAAATGTCTGGAGATGGGGTTCCAAGATGAGATGAGTCGGCTCATAGAGGCTCTGCCGAATTTGAAACGGCATTTCTTGTTGTCTGCGACAGAGGCTGTGGAGATACCTCGCTTTGTTCACATGGGTAGAGTCGAGAAAATTGATTTCCGAATTGATGATGAGCAAGTGCCCGAGCGTGTCAAGGTCTATCAGGTAAAGAGTCCAGAGAAGGATAAACTTGAAACTCTGTCACAATTGTTGTTAAGTCTAGGTTCTGAAAGTTCCATCGTATTTTTGAATTATCGTGATAGCGTGGTGCGCACCAATGAGTTTTTGGTTTCCAAGGGATTTTGCACCTCGGCATTCCATGGTGGTTTGGAACAACAGCAACGTGAAGATGCGCTTTATAAGTTTAGCAATGGCAGTGCAAATGTTCTTGTAAGCACAGACTTGGGGGCAAGAGGCTTGGATGTTCCTAATATAGACAATATCATTCATTATCATCTGCCGGAGAGCGAGGATAGCTATGTCCATCGTGTAGGTCGTACCGCAAGGTGGGAGTCTAAGGGCAAGGCTTTCTTCTTGTTGGGTCCTACTGAGCAAATTCCTGACTATGTTGATGTGGAGGTTGAGGATTATCTGATTCCTACGGAGTTGCCTGAGCCAGCAAAGCCTAAGATGGCGACTATTTATATAGGTAAAGGAAAGAAGGATAAGATAAGCAAAGGTGATATTGTTGGTTTTTTGTGTAAGATTGGGAAGTTGCAGTCTTCAGAAATCGGAAAAATCGATGTCAAAGACAGATATTCCTATGTGGCGGTTAGTCATTCGAAGCTCAATCAAGTGTTAAAATTGGCTTCTGGACAGAAAATCAAGGGTGTCAAGACTATATTTGAGGAGGTGAAGTAGAATGTAAAACTACTAGGGGAGAATTAAATGTAAAACTCTGAATATTGCATAAAAATACATCTAACAAGCAGAATGTAGTGACAAATAGTAACTTTTTTGCCCATTTTGCTAAAAATGTGCAGAAAAATTTGGTAGTTTCAAATAAATATAGTAATTTCGCCGTCGTATTACCAACTTAATGGTGTACGTTTATCCTTTTTAGGGATTATTGTGTAAGTGTGGCTCTTTTTATAAGGGCTTTCAATACCGTAAAAACTTAAATAATTGAATAAAGATGAAGAAGTACAATTTTAACGCCGGTCCTTCAATGCTTCCACGTGAAGTAATTGAGAACACTGCTAAGCAGATTTTGGATTTCAACGGTTCAGGTCTCTCATTGATGGAAATCAGCCATCGTGCCAAGGATTTCCAACCAGTAGTAGATGAGGCAGTCTCCCTTTTCAAGGAGTTGCTTGATATACCTGAGGGTTACTCCGTTATCTTCCTTGGTGGTGGTGCATCGTTGCAGTTCATGCAGATTCCTGCTAACTTCCTCATCAAGAAGGCTGCCTATGTCAACTCTGGTACTTGGGCCAAGAAGGCATTGAAAGAGGCGAAGCATTTTGGTGAGGTTGTGGAAGTAGCATCCTCGTCCGATGCCAACTATACCTTCTATCCTCAGTTTGAAGGCAAAGAACCTGCTGATGCAGATTATTTGCACATCACTTCCAATAATACCATTTATGGTACTGAGTTAAGACGTGACCCAGATGTCAAAGTCCCTCTTATTGCAGACATGAGTTCGGATATCATGAGTCGTCCTGTTGACGTTTCTAAATATACGGCTATTTATGCAGGTGCTCAGAAAAATCTTTCTATGGCAGGTGTAACGGTCGTAGTTGTTAAAGATGAAATGTTGGGTAAGGCTCCACGTGAGTTGCCTACCATGATAGATTATCGTACTCATGTAGATAAGGGTAGTATGTTCAATACTCCACCTGTGGTGCCTATTTATTCTTTGATGGAGAATCTGCGCTGGTTGAAAGCTCATGGTGGTGTTGAGGCTGCTGACAAGCGTGCTCATGAGCGTGCTGATGTCTTGTATGCAGAGATTGACAGGAACAAACTCTTTAAGGGTACTGTAGAGGAAGCTTCTCGTTCATTGATGAACATTTGCTTTGTGATGAACGATGAGTACAAAGAGTTGGAGAAGCCTTTCCTTGACTTCGCTACAGAGCGTGGCATGGTTGGTATCAAGGGCCATCGCTCGGTAGGTGGTTTCCGTGCTAGCTGCTACAACGCACAGACTATGGAGGGAGTCAATGCTCTTGTCAAGGCAATGCAAGACTTTGAGGCTCAGCATTAATGAAAATTTTGAAAACCGCATAGTAGCATAAGTAATATCGCTGAGCGTTGTTTCGTTTGGCGATATTTTCTCTAAAGTAATACGTATCTGAAGAAATGAAAGTATTAGTTGCAACAGAAAAGCCTTTTGCAGCAGCTGCTGTTGAAGGAATTAAGAAAGAAATAGAAGCGGCAGGTAATGAACTTGTCTTGCTGGAGAAATATACCGAGAAGGCTCAACTTCTCGATGCAGTGAAGGATGTGGATGCGATGATTATTCGCTCAGACAAAGTGACAGCTGAGGTGTTGGACGCTGCCAAGAACTTGAAAATTGTGGTTCGTGCGGGTGCAGGCTATGACAATATCGACTTAGCTGCTGCTACGGCTCATCATGTCGTAGCAGAGAATACTCCAGGACAGAACTCCAATGCAGTGGCTGAGTTGGTGTTCGGCTTGTTGGTGTTTGCAGTTCGTAATTTCTACAATGGCAAGGCTGGCTCTGAGTTGAAAGGCAAGAGGTTGGGTATCTTAGCTTTCGGTAATGTGGGACGTAATGTTGCTCGTATCGCCAAGGGCTTTGGTATGGAGGTCTCTGCTTATGACGCATTCTGTCCTGCTGATGTTATTGAGGCTGCTGGTGTTCATGCATGCAAGAGCCAAGACGAGTTGTTCCAAAACAATGATATTGTGTCTCTTCATATCCCTGCAACTCCAGAGACTGTCAAGAGTATTGATTATAAGACCGTTGGTCAGTTGCCTAAGAGAGGTATTTTGATTAATACAGCTCGTAAGGAAGTTATCAATGAGGAAGAAATTTTGAAACTTTTGGCAGAACGTGAAGACTTGAAGTTCATCACTGACATCAAGCCTGATGCAGATGCCGAGTTTGCAAAGTTTGAGGGTCGCTATTTCTCTACACCTAAGAAGATGGGCGCTCAGACAGCTGAGGCAAACATCAATGCGGGTATTGCTGCGGCAAAGCAAATCAATGCCTTCTTTAAGGATGGTTGCACAAAATTCCAAGTCAACAAGTAATAAAAGAAGTATAATCTAGCTCGCAAGGGGTGTCTTTTTCAAGGTGTCCTTTGTGAGCTTTTATTTTTAATAACCACTTCGTAAAGGAAAAGTTTCTTTGCCTTTATGAACTTAATTACAACATTATGGCAATAGTAAAACCATTCAAGGGCATTCGTCCTCCTAAGGATTTAGTGGAGCAGGTGGAATCTCGTCCATACGATGTTCTTGATTCCGAGGAAGCTCGTGCAGAAGCTGGTGATAATGAGAAGAGCCTTTATCATATCATCAAACCTGAGATTAACTTTGAACCTGGAACTTCTGAATACGATCCACGTGTCTATGAGAGCGCAGCAGAAAATTTCAAGAAGTTTCAAAAGAAAGGTTGGCTAAGGCAAGATGAAAAGGAGCAATATTACATCTATGCTCAGACTATGAATGGGAAAACCCAATATGGTTTGGTTGTAGGTGCTTATGTGAATGATTATATGACAGGTGTCATCAAGAAACATGAGCTTACTCGTCGTGACAAGGAGGAAGATCGCATGAAGCATGTGCGTGTATGCAATGCTAACATCGAACCAGTGTTTTTTGCTTATCCAGACAATGCTGTCCTTAATGATATTTTGGTGCGCTATGCCTCCACAGAGCCTGAATATGACTTTGTGGCTCCAATAGATGGCTTTAGGCATCAGTTTTGGGTTGTTTCTGACGATAAGGATATCGCTACCATCACGGAAGAGTTTTCCAAGATGCCAAGTCTCTATATAGCGGATGGCCATCATCGTTCTGCTGCAGCGGCTTTGGTGGGTGCCGAGAAGGCTAAGAATAATCCACATCATACGGGTAAGGAAGAGTACAACTATTTCATGGCGGTTTGTTTCCAGGCAAGCCAGTTGACTATCCTTGATTATAACCGGGTTGTTAAAGATTTAAATGGCTTGTCTTCCGAACAATTCCTTGATGCTTTGACTAAAAACTTTGAGGTGATAGAAATAGATGCTATCAATGTCAATGTTTCTGGTGAAGAGGATGGCATCCCATGCTATGAGAAGATGGACTTGCAAGAGGCGATAGACAATTTTGGCTTGGATGTGCTAAAGCCTGCTGCCCTACATTCGTTCCTCTTGTACTTGGAGGGCAAGTGGTATGGTTTGTTCGCAAAACCTGGTACGTATGATGATTCCGATCCAATTGGTGTTCTTGACGTAGATATTTCTTCTCGTTTAATTCTTGACGAGATATTGGGTATCAAGGACTTACGCTCAGATAAGCGCATAGACTTTGTGGGAGGCCTTCGAGGATTGGGCGAGCTGAAGCGCCGTGTGGATAGCGGAGAGATGAAGATGGCTTTGGCTTTGCATCCTGTCACAATGCAACAGATTATGGATATTGCTGACAGTGGCAAAATCATGCCTCCTAAGGCGACTTGGTTTGAGCCAAAATTGCGCAGTGGGTTGATTATTCATAAATTGGATTGATGATAATTTCGTGGAGGTTGACTTTCTGCGTGGTCAACCTCTAATTAAAAAACATTGATGTACGTTTAATGGAAGTGATAGACGAATACAAGACGATAAAAAATCAAGTGGGCGAGGGATATTACACCGAGAAAAGGAGTAAGTTCCTCGCTTTTGCCCATCATGTCACATCTGCTGATGAGGTAAAAGAAATCGTTACTGGGTATCGCAAGAAATATTATGATGCTCGGCATTGCTGTTATGCTTATATGCTTGGACCTGAGAGAACGGAATTTCGAGCCAATGATGATGGTGAACCTTCATCTACTGCGGGCAAGCCTATCTTGGGACAAATCAACAAAGCCGAGTTGACCGACATCTTAATAGTGGTAATACGTTATTTTGGTGGTGTCAAGCTAGGGACTAGTGGCTTGATTGTAGCTTATCGTGAGGCGGCCATTGATGCCTTGGCTCATTGTGAAGTGGAGACAAGGCAAGTGGAGGAGATTGTTGCCTATGATTTCACGTATCCCATGATGAACGATGTGATGAAAATTGTCAAGGAGATGAACCCTCGTGTCGTTGACCAGGTTTTTGACAATACGTGTACCATCAAACTAGCCATTCGCAGAAGTGAGGCAGAGCAATTGAGAGCTCGCCTGAATAAACTGTCCTTTTAGGCTTGCGCAACTCCCATTTCCATGGGAGTTAGTTGGAGAAATTTGGATACCCTACATTTTCTAAGAATAACGCATTGCCAGGCATGCTTTCGCCAGCATCGCTTCTCGTTCCGTTGTGCAGAATGTTTTGAAATTGCTGCATGGTGATTTTACCACGTCCCACATCTATCAAGGTGCCAACGACAGCACGTACCATGTTGCGCAAGAAACGGTTGGCAGTTATCTCAAAATACCATGTGGTAGGGGAGGTCTTTACCCATCTAGCTTCTGTGACATGGCAAATGGTGGTTTTGTTGTCTCCTCCCGCTTTGCAGAAGGCTGCATAGTCATCGTGTTGCAAGAAAAAACTTGCAGCTTGATTCATCTTGTCAAAGTCTAGCGGATAGTTAATCTGCAAGGAATAATGGCACTCGAAAGGGTCTTTCCTTGTGTGAATATAATAATGGTATGTACGCGAGATGGCTGAGAAACGAGCGTGCATATCATTATCTACAGGAAAGACATCCAGGACAGAGATATCACGTGGCAGGATGCGGTTCATGCGATACACCATCTGTTCGCAGCTTACCGGAAGGGGAATATGCTTTCTATCAGAATTGTTCTTGTCTGCATCATCAAGCCCAGCCCAATCGAAATGAGCTGCCATCATTCGGGCATGTACCCCCGTGTCGGTTCGTCCTGCACCGGTCACTTCTATGTCTTTTCTCAACAGCAAAGACAAGGCTCGCTGCAACTCTTGTTGTACCGTATTGGCATTTGGCTGAATTTGCCAACCATGATAGTTGGTGCCGTCATAACTGAAGGTAATAAAGTATCTGCTCATAGATGCAAAATTACAAAAAAAATATGATATATGCGATAATAATACTAAATATTTTCGTTTTTGATACAATTTTGAAAGAAATATTGCTTTTTATTTTGCAATTAGGCGATAAATTTGTACTTTTGCCAATGAATTTGTAAATATGATTATGGCACAGAATATTTTTAGAGGCTTAGGTATAGCCCTTATAACCCCATTCAAGACTGACGGTTCGGTTGATTATCAATCGTTGAAGCGTTTGGTCGAGTTCCAAATTGAAAATGGTGCAGATTTTCTCTGCATTCTAGCTACGACCGGTGAGGCACCTTGTCTTACTCAGGAGGAGAAAAACAAGATAACGGAACTTGTCAAAGATGTTAATCGTGGCCGTGTCAAGATTTTGAAGTATTGCGGTGGAAATAATACAGCTGCTGTAGTGGATGAAATTAAAAAGTCTGATTGGAGTGGTATCGATGGTATCTTGAGCATTTGTCCTTATTATAATAAGCCTTCTCAAGAAGGCCTTTACCAGCATTTCAAGGCGATTGCAGAGGCTAGTCCTCTTCCTATCGTTCTCTATAATGTTCCAGGTCGAACTGGTGTCAATATGAAACCTGAGACAACTTGCCGTATAGCTCGTGATTTCCCTAACATTGTGGCAATTAAGGAAGCGAGCGGAAGTCTTGAGCAAGTAGATGAGATAATCAAGAACAAGCCAGACAACTTTGAGGTAATCAGTGGCGATGATGCCTTGACATTCTCTATGGTTGCCAGCGGTGCAGCAGGTGTCATCTCTGTGATTGGCAATGCTCTTCCTAAGGCTTTCAGCCGTATGATCCGCTTGGAATTCCGCGGTGAATATGAGCCAGCTCGTAAGATTCATCATGCTTTCACAGAACTATATAGCTTACTTTTTGTAGATGGTAACCCTGCTGGTGTCAAGGCTTTGCTCAATGACATGGGATTCATTGAGAATGAGTTGCGATTGCCTTTGGTGCCAACTCGCATTGCTACCAAGCAGAAAATGTCTGAAATCTTGAAGGATCTTAGAATTTGATATTGGAAGAATAAAATCTTTTGCCATGCCAGATGAAAGAAGAATCATACACGAGATAACTCCTCTTATGGGTAAGGATGTGCTTTACATCGCTGATCGCCATAAGAAGGAGTTTACGTATCCCATTCATAACCATTCTGTTTTTGAACTCAACTTTGTCGAAAATGCGAAGGGGGTTCGCAGAATCGTGGGTGATTCACAAGAGGTGATAGGAGATTATGACCTTTGCTTGATAACATCACCTGATTTGGAGCATGTATGGGAGCAAAATGAATGTCGTAGCGAAGATATTAGAGAAATCACCATCCAGTTTGATTTCAGCATGGGCACGGAGACACTTTTTGGACGTAACCCTTATGCAAGCATTACTAGAATGATGCAGGAGGCTCGTAAGGGATTGGTGTTTCCTATGAAAGCCATCATGAAAGTTTATGGCTTGCTTGATACATTGAGTACTGTTAAAGATGGCTTTTATGCTGTTCAACAGTTTTTGACTATCTTGTATGAATTGTCTCGTTGTGAAGGTGTTCGCACATTGGCCTCTAGTAGTTATGCCAAAGTTGCAGTCGAAGATGATAGTCGCCGCATATTGAAGGTGAAAAATTATATTTCGAAGAACTATATGGACGATTTGAGATTGCCGGCTTTGGCTAGTTTGGCTGGTATGAGTGCTAGTGCGTTCAGTAGATTCTTTAAATTGCATACTGGGCGTAACATCAGCGAGTATATTATTGATTTGCGATTGGGCTATGCTGCTAGGATGCTAGTCGATACTTCCAAGTCGATTAGTGAGATTGGATTTGATTGTGGTTTCAATAATCTGAGCAATTTCAATCGAATTTTCAAGAAGAAAAAAGGTTGCTCACCAAGTGAGTTCCGTGAGAATTACCATAAGACGCGGATTATAGTGTAGCTTCATCTATAAGTTTGTGATAACCACCTCACACCGCACGGATCCTGCGTAATTCTCTGTTAGCGTGTGACTTACAAAGTGCTGTGGTGCGCAAAGACCGCACGGACACCGCACGCTGACGGCACGGAAGTCCAAATGTCTATTATCGAAAATTGTGGACGTGTAGTGTTGTGCGGTCTAAGTTAAATCAAGGTCTCGACTCTTAAAAAAGTTATTCTAGAGGGGTAGAGGAGGCTGTCTGCCTATGACAGGCCCGCTGTCCTCGTTAGACAGTCTCGCTGTCCTCGTTAGGCAGTCTCTTTTATGTAGGCATATAAAATTCGCTATCACTCTATGTTGACTTTTCCTGCACTAATTTGCAACTTGATTATCTCGACCTCTCTCTCATCCTTTCTTGCAATCCAACATTCAAGCCACGTTGTTTGAAGTTAAAATCATCAATAGCGTTACCTGCTTGCACTTCCACATTCTTTCCTGTCGCCGACACTACTAAAAAATAATTATAGTTTATGCAATAGAACACATAAATTCCTCCTTGTGTCGGCACATGAAAATAGTCATCAGTTGAATTCTTGACAGAAATGACATGTGCGGTCTTTGTGCGGTGATATACCATGACTGCACTGTCTCAACGCATTGTACGTCAAGTAGTTATATTGCGTATTGTGCGGTGTGCGGTCAAAATTGAGATTCGAAGCTCACCAAACGGAGATAGCCTCACCTTGAAAATCACTGCTAGGTAGTAGCTGAGAAAGTCTAGTGTTGGTTAAGGTATTTAATCTAAAAGTAAACAAACTTAACACATTTCCAAGAAGAAGATGTTCCCGAACTCCTTGTACCATGCTTCTTTTTGCTGCTGTTTTCCGCTCGGTTTATGGTTGCAAAGTTAATAAAAAATCTCAGAATTGGGCACATATCTTATGAGAAAATCATATTTTGGGGCACTTTTCCTTCAAAATGAAGAAAAGTACTCGAAAAGTTTGTGGTTTCAGAATATTGCTGTATATTTGCAATTAGATATTTAAAATTTGAAGAAAATGGATTTGACACTTAATATAATAGAATATGTAAATTGCTGTGTTGGCGCTTTCGCCAATCGCTTTAAACTTCCTATGGCTCAGGCTTATGCCTATTTGCGACGATTCAAGGGTATTGATTTCTTGATAGATTGCTATGCAGCAGAGCATACACTCTCTATAGAGGATGCAGTGGAAGACATCACCCAGTTATGTCAAAAGCATGGAGGGCGATTGGCATGCTAAAGTTGTACCATGGCAGTAATGTCGTTATAGACTAAATAGACTTGTCTCGTTCAAAACGTGGCAAGGACTTTGGTTGCGGCTTTTATTTGAACCCAAATAAGGCGCAGGCAATGGAGATGGCAGTGCGTACCTCCCAACGTATGATGGAAGGTGAGCCAGTTCTCAATACTTATCTCTTTGATGATGCTCTCTTGAAAGAAGGATCTCCTTTGTCTGTGAAGGTGTTTCCTGAATATTCCATAGAATGGGCAGAGTTTATTCCTGGCGCATAGCCTCGAAGTAAATGTTCTCGGTTGCTCTTCCTTCGGCAGCTATGACGATGAGTCGGGAAGATTTAACTCCTTCTATCCGTTGAAAGTCTTTTCTTTGTCTCATAGCTGTTACCATTTTAATTGACTTATAGGCGCAAAGAACGGAATGGCTCCGTAGCGTCCTAAAAGATAACCCTTGCGAACATCTTCACGAGGTTTGAATTCTGCCAAGGATGTAAGATGTGATGCTCCATCCTTTCCCTTCTCGACAAACCAGACTTCATCAGCTCTGATAAGGTCGAGGTTGAGCAGATTGCATTCATGGGTGGAGAAGATGAGCTGGGTGTCTCTTCCTGACTCCAGTCCTGAGAAATAGCACTCTAAGATTTTCTGCGAGAGCATAGGGTGCATACCGCGGTCAATCTCGTCGATGAGATAGTCAACTTCATTTTGCTTCAAATCGATGAGCATCGGGATGAAGTCGAGCAATCGGATGCTGCCATCTGATTCTTCGCTCAGGTCAAAAACGACCTCTGTGCCGGAAGAGAGAGTCCGGTGAACAGCCTTCTGTTTGTAAATTTCATATCCTCCGTTGGCATTTACCTCGAAAAGAAGCATTTCGCCCCCAACAGTGGCTGCCATACTGTACGCCTTGCCGTTCTTGGCCTTGCTGAGTATGTTGTCAAGTAAATCGGAAGATAAGTTCACATCTTCCTTCTTCATTTTATACAGGCGCACGTCTGAAATGCCCGTGTTGAAATAGGCAAGAAGCGAGCGAGTCGTTTCCTGTAGCTCATCATTGTTTTCAGTAAGGAAAGAAATTCCCTGCAGTCGTGTGCTTGGGAAGATGAACTTCAAACCGTCAGCAAACCAGTTCTTGGCCATGCGTATGGTTTCAAGCCCCTTACCGTTTCTGCGCACATACTCTGAAAGGAAACTGGAGTCTGAAGGAGTACTGTGGGCGATGAACTTCAGCAGCATGGAAGTTTCTTCGTTTCCTTCCACCTTGCCAAACGTGAACTCGTTGCCGTCAGCTGTAACCTTTCTTGTGAAAACTTCCTTGTCGGTACGGCTGTTGATTTCAAACAGCCATTCCTCCTTAATTCCTCCGATGGTGAACTCCATGCCATAGGCAAAGCACTTGCCCTTGCTCTTGAACTCGATTTCGACCTTGGAATTCTTCTCTTCGGTATCTGCAAGCTTGAAAGGTTCCACCTTGCTTTGCGGAAAGTTTCCGTTGGCTATCTGCTGGAGCAGGGCAATGGCCTTGATAACGTTACTCTTTCCGGAAGCATTGGCACCATACACGATACCAGCCTTCAGCACAGAAATATCGTCACGCTTCTCTGCGCGGGAAACGTGAGACGGATGTGCGTTGCTCTTACCAGCCACAAAGCTGATTTGAGTCTCTTCCTTGATAGAATATATATTTTCAAATGTAGCTCTAAGTATCATAACAATGTCATTTTCTTATTATTACTGATGCAAAGATAAGCTTTTTCTTCGAAAAAAACTGATTTATGTCGAATACTTGCAGAAATGCCACGTAATTAACATATATTAGCTGATTTAAGGTGTTTTACTTGTCAAAAGCTATCACTATTTGCGGAAGTTACTGGTTGTATAAAAATACTTTTATCCTGCAAAAACCTCCAATTATCCCAAGTGGGTCTAGCCATCGGAAATGAAAGGATAGTAAGGTGATGTAATATCACTGATTTACAGTCTATTAGGAATGAAAGCCGATTTTGGATTGGTTCGTTATTCTTTCCTAAATTAGCGGATTGTTTACCCACTTTTGTCTCGTTTTTGTCCCTCGTTGTATTATCTTTGTATCGCAAGCTAAATGCTTGATAATCAGTGATAAAAGAATATATTAACATCAGAAAAGAAAGGAAATAAAATGGGACGAAAGAAGAAAGAAATCCGTTTGAAGGAGCCTGTGCGCATCCGAGAAAAGAAGATAGCAGGTGGCAACATCAGCCTCTATCTTGACATTTACCAGAAGGGATTGAGAAAGAAAGAGACGCTGAAACTCTATCTTGTGCCAGAAATCAACGCTGCTACCAAGTTGCAAAACGCCAATACGAGAAAGTTGGCAGAGCAAATCAAGGCGCAACGCATTCTTGACATCCAGAGAGAGGGGCTTGTGGATTGGGACAAGGTGAAGAAGTCACGCATGACACTCACCAAGTGGATGGATGACTTTGTGAAGTACAATGCCGAGTTGTCTGAGTCTTCCATGAAGACCAAGCGCAACACACATGCTCGCATTGACCAATACCTATTATATATAGGTAAACCAGAGTTCTTGTTGAAAGATGTGGATAAGGAGTTTTGCAAAGGTTTCATTGCCTTTTTGAAGACTTGCACCTACAATGATGGAAAGAAACAACTCAGCACCACCACTTGCCGTATGTTCGTCAACTATTTCGGCTCGTCATTGGCAAAGGCTGTAAGGGACGGACTGATTGAGCAAAATCCATTCTTGCTGTTGGAGGCAAAGGAGAAGCCACAGAAGCGAGTGGCTGAGCGTGAGTTTCTGACGATAGAGGAAATAAAGAAGGTGATGAACACACCATGCCGTTATGAACTGGTGAAGAAAGCCTTTCTATTCTCCTGTTTCACCGGTCTGCGATATAGCGACATGAAAGCCTTGAACTGGAGTGAAATCCACAAGGCTGCTGACGGCAAGACAGAATACATTGACCATATCCAAGTCAAGACCAAGGATAGAGTAACCATCCCCTTGTCGGAAGAAACAAAGAAGTGGATGCCTAAAAGAGAAGAAGGCATAGACAACATCTTCCACAACTTGACAATCACATCTACAACTGTAGAAGTGGTGCTGAAAGAATGGATGGAGGCAGCAGGAATAACCAAGCATATAACCTACCATTGCTCACGACATACGGCGGCTACGATGCTCCTGACCCTTGGTGCAAGTATCTATGTAGTAAGCAAGATACTCGGACACAAGAGCATCAAGATGACGGAGATTTACGCCAAGATTGTTGACAAGAAGAAGTTGGAAACCGTGAACCTCGTGAACGGAATGTTTGACCAAATACCAGTAATACAATGAAGATAGAAATCAAGGAACGTAAGCTGACGGAAGGCAAAAGAGCCTTATATCTGGAATACTACGAGACTGGCTTCCGCAAGAGAGAAAACTTGCACCTCTATCTTTTGCCCGATGATGCCGTTGGTGCTGCAAAGCACAATCGGCTTACATACAACAAGGCTATGGAGATACGAGCAGAGCGCATCCTCACCCCTCCTGTATTGGAGAAAGAGAAAGCCAAAAGCGAAGGACAAGGCAACGGCTTGACTTGGCTACAATGGTGCGATGACTATATCAAATGGTCTGTTGATTGTGGCAACTGCAAGAAGATGATAGGTCATAAGAATGTTGTCCGCAAGCGTATCGCCACTTATTTACGGAGAGTAGATAAGAAAGACATCCTGCTGAAAGATGTCAGTAAAGATGAAATTTGCGGTCTTTTTGATTATATGCGCAACAAGTATCGCAACAAACGCCAAATCAAGACCAACGGAGGACGGTTGGCTGATTACACATTACTGTTGTTTGAGGAAACTGTCAAAGCGATATTTAACAAGGCTATGCGTGAAGGACTTGTAAAATTCAATCCTGTACACAGTCTAAACAAGTTGGAACGCTTCCATGCTCCTGACAAACACAGAGAGTATCTTACGCCCGAAGAACTCACACGTTTCCTGGCGGTGGAAGCTGAATGTGAGAATGAACGAACCGTACAACTGGCATTTGGCTTATCATCCATGACAGCCCTTCGCCTTGGCGATATGCAGCATCTAAGGTGGTGTGATATTAAAATGATAGATGGCGTGCCGACAATCAGCATCATACAGCGAAAGACAAAGCGTCCTGCCATTATTCCGCTCAATGAAATGGCGCAATCGTTGTTGCCACCTCGGACGGATGACAATCCGGAAAGTCTTGTGTTTCACCTTGTCAAGAAGTCGGACAACGTATCGAAATACGTAAGAAGACTTAAAGAAAAGGCTGGCATAGAAAAGGATTTGACCTACCATTGCTCACGGCATACGACAGCATCGTTGGCTATCTCTGCAGGAGCAGACATATCAGCAGTGAAGGATGTTTTGGGACATGGAAGCATCACTTCAACCGAAGTTTATGCAAAAGTGGCTCTTGAAAAGAAGATAGAGGCGGTCAATCTGTTTAATGGCGTGTTTGATTGAGACATACAGCAGGGTGCGAACAATGGGGAAGTATTGCTTCTTCCCTTTTGTTGGGAATTTGCCGTCAGGCTGTATTCAAAAAACGCTTGTGTTCAAATAAATCTGCAAGACTTATCTGGACACAGGCTTTTTCATGTTCAATTTAATCTCTGATATAGATGACAACAGGAGTAATATACGCTCGTGTCTCCAGTATTGGTGACAGACAGAGCACGGAAAGACAGGTCAAGGACTTGTCGGAGTATGCAAAATATAAGGGTGTCGAAGTCTGCAAGGTCTTTGAGGAACACATCTCTGGCGCAAAGAAGAATGATGAGCGTCCAGTGTTGTGTGAGGCAATGGAATACTGCAAGGCAAACCGCATTGGGATCCTACTTGTCAGTGAACTGTCAAGATTGGGTCGCAATGCGTTTGAGGTGCTTGCCTCTGTCAAGGAACTCATAGACTGTGGCATTAACCTCTACATACAAAAGGAACAACTTACATTATTGGATGAAGAAGGACATCCGTCCCTCTTTGCCCCGATAATGATAGCCACGCTTTCGACCTGTGCGCAATTGGAACGTGATAATATCTCATTCCGATTGCAGTCTGGACGGAAGTGGCATATAGAGAAAGGAGGAAAACTCGGGCGCAAGGTAGGCTCTGTAAAAACGGAAGAACAGATGAAAACCGAATATAGGGAAGTGATAAGTCTGCTCCGCAAGGGATATTCCATTCGGGATGTTGCGAAGTTGAGTGGCAAGAGCGTGAGTATGGTGCAACGAGTGAAAAGTATGTTCAAAGTGCAATTGCAATAATAAAATACAAGAATTTGCGTTTTTTACAAAGAAAGGTTTTGTGTCATAGCTGTTTAAGGGCTAAAAGCACTACCTTTGCATACAACAATAAATAACAAAACGTTTAAGGCCACAAATTGCGACCTTAAAGAAAGGTAGAAATATGGCAAGTAATATAGAACATCAAGATAAAGGCGAACCGATCACAAATTGTGACCGGTTACAAAATAATGAGATCGTAGTTACCACTCCTGTAGAAAGTCGAATAATGTCTATTCGTGGAAACCAGATTATGATAGACAGAGACTTGGCTGAACTTTATGGTGTGGAAACCAGGGTGTTAAATCAAGCTGTAAGACGTAACATGGAAAGATTTCCAGAGCGTTTTCGTTTTCAACTGACTAAGGAAGAAATGAATGAACTGGTCACAAATTGTGATCGGTTCAATAGTTTGAAACACTCAACGGTTCGTTCATTTGCTTTCACGGAGCAGGGAGTGGCTATGCTCTCCACAGTTCTTAGAAGTGAAACCGCAATTCGTGTAAGCATACGAATTATGGATGCATTTGTTACAATGAGACGTTTCATGGTGACAAATGCAGAAGTTTTCCAACGCCTTTCAACAATGGAGTACCATCAACTGGAAATGCAGCAACATCAGCAAGAAACAGACAAACGCATTGACGAGGTGTTTCGCAGATTGGACGAGGGCAACGCAAAGCCGAAGCAGGGTGTGTTCTACAATGGGCAAGTTTATGATGCCTATACTTTCGTGTCCGACTTGATTAAGAGTGCAAAGAAACGTATTGTACTTATCGACAACTATGTTGACGAGACTGTACTGACATTGCTCGATAAAAGAGATAATAACGTGTCTGCAATCATCTACACTCAGCAGATAAGCCGTCAGTTCAAACTCGACATTGACCGTCATAACGCTCAATATGCACCGATTGATGTTGAAACATTCCGTTTATCACATGACCGCTTCCTTTGTATAGACGATGATGTATATCACATAGGAGCATCCATAAAGGACTTGGGCAAGAAGTGGTTTGGCTTCTCAAAGATGGAGATACTTACACCAGACGAATTGGTGGAAAGAATCAACAAAGGTTAATCTGTAGTTCGGTGTATATTGTATGAAAGAACATAGCCAATAAATATCTATTGTTCTTTGGCTCAAAATAGAACACTTAAAAACAAAAGTGGAATGAAAAAATATAGAAAACTTATAAGTAAGAAATTTGTAATAGTACTTAGTCTTTTGTGCTATTTAATAGCTTGTGTATTTACGCCATTCTACTATGCTAACATGCCAGCCGAAGATTATCTCTTTGGGAGTCTGTTTTGCCTACTTTGGGGATGGGCAGGAATACTCTTTCATGAAGGATTTTTGAAAGTCTACTTCTTGGCATGGTATTCTAATATAACATACGTTTTTGCGATTAGGTCTTTGATAAAAGATAAGTATAAGTGTTTCTTAACATTGAATTCTATTACATTTGGATTGAGTCTCTTGTTTGCTTTTTGCCCTGAGGTTAAAATAGACGAGTCTGGTCATACACAAAAGATTACTATGGCAGCAGGCTACTACCTGTGGGTTGGAAGTTTCTTTGTATTATTAATTGGTGGATTATATGTCCTGTTTGTACAAAATAGGGAAGGGGATAAAAGGCTGATGAATGATGGACGGATGAAAAGTAAGCAGCAAATATTCTTTCTGACAAAATCAGATATAGTCAAGATGATGTCTATGGTTGAAATAAGAATTCCAATAGAATATACCCTGCTGGGGGCATTTAAACAGGAGGCGATAAGAAGAGAAAACACCATATCAAATTTTTCTAAACTTGGTCATACAGGCTGTGCCAATTGGATTTCTTTGGATAATAGATACATGGTGCTCCCCTTAAATAATGAGGTGAAGTATAGAATTGTGAAACAAAGAAATGGCTCTTTTCATTACATCGTAGATCTTGTATCTAATCCTACAGGTGTTGAGTTAAGTACTGGAGGAATATACGACAATGCAGAACATGTTTTAATAGCAGGTCGTGTTGCTGTCTTTACTGATAGCTCAATCGAAGCCATGCAAATCTATAAAGAAATATTAAGAGCTATGAATAAATGTTTTACCAAGAAAAATAACATCTTTGTATCTCAAGAGGTGTTATCTTTATTGGAAGATGGATGGCGATTAACATGTAATTATAATGCGCCTTGTGAAAATGATTTCAAATAGTATATGTTGCAAATTTCAACTTTGCTATAAATAAACTTCGGAAGGAGAAATATGAATTCACTATGTTTATGTGTAAAAGAATAAAATTTTGGCTTTGCAAACTTCTCTATTCCCATAGAAAAAAGTCTTGTTGCATTTCCTTTTCATCGAAAGGTTTCAAGGTGATAACTCTCTATCGGATTTTTGAGGGATGCCAAGTAGAAGACAAACCAATTTTCTTTCTTCCTGCTACAGCATCCGAGGAAGAATTGGTCAATGCGATATTTTCCTGTTTGGATAAAAGTAGTATGGTCATACGAACTTCAATAAATTCCACATCCGCTTATCTGAAGTTTATTAAAGAACGTTCGTTGAAAAGTTACTATCAACAATCCGTGGCTTGCATAGTAAAGTTGAATGTTCAAACAGGCATAATTCATTTAGAACTTTGGCAACAAGCTGATGATGGTAGAGGAATGACTCCTTGTCATGAACAGAGCCTTATGGCATTTGATGTAAAAGGCAATAGTCAACTTCTCGCCAAGTATGTCATGGAAATCTTAAGTGAAAGATTAGCTTTGAAAAAGGATAAAGAAGCTATGGAATAAACAATAAAAATTGTAGAATGAGAATAAACAAATGAAACAGATTAAATTAGCTTTTATACTTTTAACAATAATGATAGTTCTTGGTAATTTGTACCTTTGAAAACCATACAACTACCACTAAGATGTGTCTCGAAGATTTGGACATGAATGTTCAAGACACACTAAGAAATCTGCCTGTTGATTCTTTTGGCTGTCATCCTGATTTGATAGACATAACAGGACATTATAAATTGATAATAAAAGAATTTGGTCCGTGGTGTTATGCGCAAAAACTAACAAACATAGAAACAGGAAAATATTATTGGTTCGATTATAGTACTCCACGACCTATTCTTGTTACAGCCAAAGAAATAATATTTCCTACAAAATATAATTTAATAAATAGAAGTAGAAGGGTGGAATTAACAGACACGTTTAACATCATAGATAATCAATTAGAGGCAAAACCGTAATGCACCTGCTTGAAATTTAGTTCTTTTAGTTACCTTGTTTCTTGTTACTATTAATTCAAGTAATTATGAACATAGGCACACATTTTAGCGGACAACCGATGTATGGGCAGCTAATAGATTTGCTCCGCAAGGGGTATTCCATTCGGGATGTGGCGAAGTTGAGTGGTAAAGGGGTAAGTACCGTACAACGAGTTAAGCGATTACTAAAAATGCAATCACCGCAATAATACTATTGATTTTACGTTCTTTTCAAAGAAAGAGGTTGTGCAATAGTGGCTTAAAGGCTAAAAGCACTACCTTTGTACGCAATATAACAACAATACGTTTATGGTCACAATTTGTGATTTTGAAAATGAATATAAATATGACAGACATAACGGAAAAGACAGAAAACGGCGAACTGGTCACAAATCGTGACCAGTTGGTTGTCGTAGATAATATAGAGTCTCTAATAAAAGTATTTAGAGGACAGCAAGTTATGCTTGACAAAGAATTGGCAACGCTATATGGAGTAGAGACAAGAACTTTGAACCAAGCAGTCAAACGTAACCCAACGCATTTTAATGACGGCAAACGTAATATGAATGCTGGAAAAACAAGATTACAATCAACAGCAGTATACGGAAGAACTATCTTTTGGAAAGGAACTAAATAAAAATTAGTAATGAGATTTTACGCGATATTAATACTTTCTGTGATTTCAATTCTAAACAGTTTGGAATTGAAATCACAGACTGTTGTAAACATTTTAAGTAATGGTTATAAGTTAGAGAGAAGTTTATTCCTACACGGGAAAAAAATCGGGGTATATAATAAAAAGGGTAGATTGATTAAATTGTCCACAGATGACAAAACGCGTCAAAAGATATTTTTAAATCAAGCTAATAGCCTAACAGATTATGGAATAAAGCTAAAATATCCCGAGGTCATATATAAGGATGCATGTGTTATTGCTGATATTTTATCAAGTTATGACCCAAGCGAAATCTTGTCATTTACAAAGCCAATAGGGGAAAAAAAAAGATTTCTATACAAAATATCAATAAGTATTACACATATCTTGATGCCAGTGTTGACTATGTGTTAAGTATTGAAATTATAGTCAAGGATTGTCTTATTACTCAATATAGTTATACATATAAGCCAAACATGTCTGACGCCATTATTTCATATACATGTGTCTTTACTTATGATAAGAATAATAGGGTCGTAAAATTAAAAAAAGAATATAGGAAACACTATGAAACAATAGAATTCATATATGAAACCAAATAAGACATGTTTCTTGCCAAGTCATATTGTGACATAGGTAATTCACAAAGTTCATCCAGCATAGTGGCCCCGGATGGTGAGATTACCACCACATTCGAGCACGACGGTATCCAACGTCTCGTGAGGGTGACGGACACCGAGGACAACGTGACGTCTCCTTTTACCTACGACTCGCTCGGCAATGTGCTTACAAAGCAGACTGCCAACCTTGCCAAGGAAGGAAAGTTCATTACTTACGATTACGACTATCAGCATCTGACGGGTATCAACTACCCAGACCATCTGGAGAACAACGTGGAGTATTACATAACCGTGTAAATAAAAAATAAATGAATTTCAATGATAGTACTCCTTAGGGAATACTATCATTGAATCGTAAAATTATGAATTATGATATTTGATAAAATAATAAAAGATTTACTTAATCTTGACTTTTTTTCTGAATATAAATTTAGAAAAAGAGACTCTTCCTTCTTGTTGAAGACAAAAGCTGGTAAGCAAATTATTGAGATGGATCACTGGATTGACGAAGCAACATCATCTCTCGTAATATACCCTATCTATGGTGTAAGATTCGATATTCTATCAAAATGGTTTGAGAAATTTAGTGTGAAAAATTTGCAAGACCAAAGAGACGGAGCCAGTATCGATTTTTCTGGGGAAATGCTATCTATACAAGACGAGTTTTATTTCAACTTGAATGGGGAAAAATATGCAACCGATTTTAATGAATTACAAGCAAAAGTTCAAAAGTGTGCAGAATATGTCTTTTCAGAATATTCGTCACTTGATAAACTCTATAATAAAACAATATTGCCAATTTTAAACGGAGAGGTTTCTCTACCTGATGTTGGAGCTGACTGGATCTTTATTGATTTGGCTTTGTGTAAAATCGTAAATCCTTCAAATTTTCATAAGCTAAAACAGATAATTCTTTCCCATGTGAGAAAAATGTATATGCGTAAAGAACCGAACATATTGGATTATTATGATAATTTAGAAGATATTTTACAATATTTAGAATATACTCAATTATAAGTAGTGTTTTTTAGGATGCATATTCATTAGTGTCCCGATTTTAACGGGACACTAATGACTGCACATCATAATAACAATGAAATATGTGGTATAAAGAAAAATATAGAATAGTAACAGAGAATCCATATAATAAGGAAAAATTAAATGGATTAGGTTTGGTTATTTACAGTGAATGGAAAGATTCGTTTGTAAACATCATCCAGAAAAATGAAATAAAGCATTTATTCCTGAACTATTCATTGGGATGGAAATGTTCAGACTATACTTTTTTACGATATATAAAGCCGATAGAAACATTAGAAATAATAGATACTCATTCTGTTGGAATTAAAAATGTTGAGCAACGGCATGAGTTGGTAACATTGTGTTTGAATTTACCCAATGCTAATGATATTGATTATCATGCCTTTTACCATCTAAAAAATGTGTTTTGTTATGGTGATAAACGAAATGATTCTTTATTTTCTTGTAATAGTATAGAAAAACTACCTGTTGGCGGAATTAATTTAGTGCATACTTAACTCTGCCAATGGGCTTATTAT
>ERZ808278.346-NODE-346-length-33422-cov-4.554020_pt1 | contig 33422 bp, 51 predicted proteins | sample MGYA00521239_ERZ808278 | MGnify/ENA primary metagenome ERZ808278 (study PRJEB31516, sample SAMN03275600) | gut metagenome | biome: mammalia-associated habitat; material: feces | host: Papio cynocephalus | place: Kenya | collected 2012-07-17 ... | reverse complement strand
TTAAATTTATTTTATTTATTAATTCTTCTTGTTCTTCTTTAAATAATTTTTTGCCAACTATTGACTCTAAATATAATTGAAGTTCATCTTTCATTTTATATTCTTCCTCCAATTCTAAAGATTTTATATTTTTTAAATTATTAAAATTATCTAAAAACATATCTATGTAATAATTTTTTTCGTCTAATATTAATTTCATCTTTTTAGCTTCTTCTTTTAATTTTATATAAGCTAAGTGATTATAATCTCTAGTATTTTCATCTATATGATAAATATACTCACTATGAAAAGTTCTATCTATGTCGTATTTATCATGAAACAATTTTTTATTAGTTATAAATGTGATTATTGGTTTTAATTTTCTTTGTAATTGAGTATACAATCCTCCTACTGCATTCTTATTGTAATTTCTAATATAAAAAGTTACATTATCATTTTTATCTATAATTCTTTTTCTTCCTAAACATTGTTGAGCAGATTCCATATCATATATATCTGAAATTATATATTTAATATTTTTATCTTTTAAATCTATTCCATTATCAAGAGCTTTTGTTGCTATTAGTAATCTTTTATCAAAAGTAATAGTATTATTTTTTTCTTTAATACATTCATTTTCTCCTACCTCATTTAATTTTTGAATCTTTTCATCTTTTATGTATTTACTGCATTTAAAATGAGAATATTTTTTAAATTGATTATAAACTTTTAATGCTAAATTTAAACTATTTGCAAAGTATATAATTTTATCATTTGTATTTGTAAGTAAATCATTTATTATATTATATACGTTTTCTTTTTTCTCATATATTATAAAATCTTTTACATATGAATAATCGTAAGGAATCGTATAACAATAATCTAATAATTTTTTATCATATAAATAATTAAACATTGTCCATCCAGTCCCACTCATAAATATTTTAATAGCATTATTATTTATTATCCAATCAAAACTTAAATCTGTATCTATAATATATAGAGAATCAGTTGTAAAGTAATGACATTCATCACAAACTATAAAATCATATTTTTCTCTAAACTTAATACCTTTCTTTATATTTTCTTGAATTTCTTGATATGAAGATATTGTTATATTATGTAAATTATTATTAACTTTCTTTTCATAATAAGATTTTCTTAATGCAGTTCTATTACATAATACCAATATTGATTTCATATGTGTTTCACAATATTTTACTAATTTATTTAATACAAAATAACTTTTACCGCTTCCCGTAGCACCATTTAAGAACACATTACCTTTCCAACTTGAAATAACTTCATTATTAATTTTATTGTTATATGTTTCTCCTATTTTAAATACATCACTAATCATAATTTATTAAATCCTCCTTATTTTATCTTTACTTTATTTTTTTTGTTTAAATTATATAGTAGAGTGCCTATTTCTACAACTTCTTTTGTTTTTCTAAAACTATACCTCATTCGTCCATTAATTTCTTTTTTAAAAAATCTTTCTCCTGTTGCATATGCTATCCCTTTAGCTTGATATTCATTACCAACTACAAAATATTCTGTTTGCATTTTTTATTACCTCACATTTATGTAATTTTAGACTAGAGTATTATCCCTAGCCTACTTATAGTATATACTAAATTTTTCCTACTGTCAATATATTTATAGAAATATTTTTATTTATTAACTTAAAAACTAGATTTTATTTATATGAAAAGAGTAAGATATAATATCCTACTCTTATAAATTTTCTTCTACAATTTTGTTAATTCTTTCTAATTGTTCTAATGTCAACTTATTTATTTTTTCCTTTCTATCAAAACTATATCCAAATAAATCGTTCAATATATTTTCTCTCTTTCTTTCATTATATACGTCTTCCTTAGTTAAATATAATTTATAATCACTTCCTCCACAAGTTACTTTTTCAAGATAATTATTTTCAACTTCAAATTTCATTTTTCCATAATCAACTGTTATATATTTTTTATTAACAGTTGTAACAATTACCTCTTTTGTCCAATTGTCTATATTTTCTAAACTTAAATCTTCATATCTACTTGCATTAGAACCTTTTATAATAGCTATACATACTTTATCACCTTTTTTAATATTATATTTTTTATTTTCCATTCTAATCTCTCCAATCTTTTATTTTTCTTAACTTACTTATATTATACATCATACATTTTACATTGTCAATATATTTTTATTTATTTATAAATTTTTTTTAACTGCTTAATTGTCTCAACCTCTATTTAGTATCCTTCTGCTACCTTTTCAGCTTCTGCTATTTCTATATAATTATGATTATTTTGTATTAATATAGACTCTTTATTAAATTTTTTAACATTATAAACCTCTCCTCTTTAATACTGATACTAAATTTCTTAATTTGAATACTTCACTATCTTGTTGATTATTTTCTTCACCTATTTCCACTGTTACTTCACCATCTTTATATCCTTCTATGAATATATGGTGCATACTATCCCATTTTTTAACTTCTTTTGTATAATGGTAATAAAATTTAAGTTCTGTTTTGTCTTTATTATCTTCTACTTTATATACTAATTGCCAATTGTTTTCTTCTAAATATTTAATTAATCTTTTTGATAAATATTTCATTTTTTTTAATTTCTCCGTTTTACTTATTAAAATATCTTCTTGCTATTTCTTTATAAATTTATGGAATAGTAAAAGATTTACAATCTTCATCAAAACCTTTGTATTCTATTCCAGATAACTCTTTAACAGTTTTTAAGATTTCTTTTTTAATTTTTTCTAATTTTAGAATCTATTTTTAATACTCCTATATCTTCATAATTTTCTATTTCATTTAACATATCTTCCAATTCTTCATTTGTTAAACTTCCTAAGTATTTTTTTATATAATTGTTTTAACATTTAAATTTACACCTCATTTTTATTTATAAAAATTTTTATAAAGTTAGTTTAATGATTGTATATATATTGACTCATATTTAATTTTTGGATATTCAACACATATAACATTTTTAATAAAGTTTTTAACTTTATTAATATCATAATATTCTTTTTCACAATCATATATATAAGTATCATCTATTATATTGAAATCTATAATTTCTTTATTAATAATAATTTTATCAAGGTAGTTTCCGTATTTTTCTATTTGTATTTGATATAAATTATTATTGTGTTCTATAAATATGCTTCTATCTTTTACAAAACATATTTTAATATTTTTATTTTTCATTTCATTGATAATATCTCCAAAATTTATTGTAATAGTATTCATTTTTTAAATCTCCTTTTTATTTATTCATTATAATTATTATACCATATTAATCCAATAAAATCAACCTTTTAAGAAAAATTTTTCTATATAATTTATTTAAAGTAAAAAAATAAGAGTTTTAAATCAAACCCTTATTAAGTATATGTATTATTTTTTATTATGCTAGGTTCTTTAATTTTTTAGTAATCTCTTCTAAATCTACTTCTTTTATAATATTATCTTCTTGCAATAATTTAACTATATATTTTACACCTCCCCCATTTATAAGTGTTTGAGGATTTATATATCCTTTTTTATTTTTATTTTCTATTACTTTAAATTTATCCACAAAACGTTGATAAGGAGTATTATTTTTTCTTAATACCTTTTTATTTCTTAAATATTTAAACATATTATTACGTCCATATCCTTTAATATTAAGTACCTTACATAAATCATTCATAGTGTAACAATTATCTCTGCTTAAAAACATATCAGCTACAGTTCCAATTGCTTTATACTTTTCTTCCACTTCTTGTTTTGTTAAAGTCTTTTCAATCTCCATGATCTGATTACCTATACTTTCTATTCTTCTCATTATTTTTATTTGTTCCATTTCGTTATTACACATTACAGATTGTCCTATGAGATAAGTTTTTTCTTTTAATAATTCTTCTTTAGTATTTTGTAATGTATTTTCTGCTATAGATAACTTTACTTTTGTTTTAAAATAATCTTCTATGAAATCTTTATATAATTCAACTGCTTTATCTCCATCAGCAAATTTAAGATATAATAAAAATCCTGCTTCAGATAATATATAAACATGTTTAGATTTACTCCACATCATTTTAGTATATCCAATATCTTCATAAGAAAAACTATTGTTATCACTCTCAGTGATATCTTTTAAATCTATCAAATATTCATTTGTAAATGATTTTATATTTCTATTTATTGTTTGATTAACTACAATATTCTTTAAATTTAATAATTCTCCTATTTGTTTAGTGGTAATTATTATACTATCTTTTCCAAATCCTCCAGCTAATCTAGTGAATTTTCTTCCATTTATATTAATATCTCCATCGGATCTTATTAATTTTTCTATATTGTTATCTTTAAAATCTGATACTTTAATATTTGAATAACCATTTTTATTATACTCTTTTCCATATGCTTTATAATAATCTTTATGTTTATTACAATATTCCTTTTGATAAGTTCCTCTATTTTCTTTGTTATTTTGATAATATATTTTTTTTTACATTCTTTACATTGTGATTTAAATCCAATATTTTCATTAGTTTTATCTTTATAAAAATTTTCTTCATTAAGCTCCTTCCATTCTCTACATTTAGTACATTTTAAATATGTAACTCCATTAATAATTTTTGTTTCAACTTGTTTTCTTTTCATTTAATAACCTCTTTCATATTTTAATATTTTTTATTCTCAATAATCTTATTTTGAAGTACTTTATTATTTTTTTCTTTAGGAATCTTAGGAATCTATATAAATAGAATAGGAAACTATTCTTAGATTATTTTTTATTTATTATGTAGTAAAATATATATCATTAACCTTAAATAATTTTTCTTCAGTATTTATAAGCATATCTAAATATATTACTTCTAAATATAATATTACATTATTATATTTATACTTAACCGCCATATCTTCAATAATTTTTTCTTCTGTAGTATCATTTAACACCGATTTACAGCCCAACTCTTTAGTTATGATATTGTCTATCTGCTTAATACTTAAAACTTTTCTTAATAGCTTATTATTAAGCGTGTCTATAATATCTTCATAGTCCATAATACAATTTTACCTCCTATACAATAAAGCACCTTAGAACGTCTCTAAGATGCTTTAAAATTTATTATAATACTACTTTTTCTTTATAGCTAGAAAGTATAAACTAACTTTATTGTATTTTACTACAATAATAGTTTTTACTATTTATTTTCTTCTGGTATTATAATATTTTTAATCCATTTTTCATTTAAACTAGATATTATATATCCAGTTATTAAATATTCAAATGTATCTTTAGAATGTTCTCCAAAAAATGTTATTGGAAAATTTTTAATATCATATCCATTATTTTCCATTTTAAATAATACTTCACCAATTGAACTTGAATATTTTTCTAATAATTTCTCATAATTAATATCGGTTCTTGATATATCATCTGTAAGTGATTCACTTAGTAAATCGTCTAACATTTCCTCAAAATTATTTTCTTCATTAGTTAAAAATTTGTTATACTGATTTTTTAAATCATCACTAATTAATCCTTTTAATAAACTTTCTGTAAATTTATTTAATGTACTATCATTCTCTATTAATTTTTCTCCATATAATTTATAATTACTCATATTCAACACTCCTTATTTTTCTATTATTTCCCTTGACTATATAGTAACATATCTGAATTATATAGTCAAGAAATTTTTTATTTATTTATATAATAATTTATCTACCTCATATATAAAATTACTTACTTTTTCTCCTCCTATTAAATAATTTCCTTCACTGTTATAAATATAATCTCTAAATTTTTCATGACAGGCATTAATTCTTTGCCACATATTTTCATTATCAACTAACCAATTGAATATCATTCTTTTTAATTCTTTATCTATATTCATAATTAATTTACCTCCTAAAATTTTCCTTAAAATGCGTGTTTTAAGTCTATATTAAACCTTCGTTTATTTTTATAATCATATCATTATATTCTTCTATAAAAATTTTACGGATATCTCCTTTACATTTAAAAATTTTATTGTATAGCTTATACCATGCTTCATTTTCATATTTAGCTCCTCTAAAATCTATATTAAAAAATTTTATCACTTTTAATAAATTACTATTTTAACTTTATTCAACAATATTATAAAGACGTACTAACTCTTCAATTTCTTCCATTGTTAAATTACTTTTTTCTATTAATTTATTTAATTTTTTCTTGTTGTCATTTTCTTCTACATTATCCCATACTTCATGATTCAGCCATTTTTTAGCTTCAATCATGTTACCTTCATTTAATAACACTCCTGTAATTGCAGTTTCTATAAAGAATCTCACAAACTGTATTTCTTTTCCTACTGCACACATTTTGTCTAATTTACTTTCTTTAGCATTGATTCCCTTATAACTTAAAATTACTTTATAATGACTAGAAAGCTCTCTGCTTTTTGCTATTTCTAACCCTTTTATTAGTTTAACTTGACTTTCTAATATATCAGCCATTGTTTTATTATTATTATTTTCCATATCTATCACTCCAAATCTATATTAAAAATTTTTTTTCTATGTATTACCTTCTTGACAATATCTATTATAAATTACTTATTAGATAATGTCAAGAAGATTCTTAAAATTATTTTTATTTATTTAATAAATTAGTAACAGCTTCTTGATAACTAGAGAAATGATAAAATTTTCTTCTCTCATTTGAGATTTTTGCTATTACAACATCTTTACTATTATCCCATCCCTCTATTCTGTAGCCATTTTTCTTTAATTTATTTATTGCTTTATTCTCTTTTATTATTTTTTTTGTCTAAGTTTTGTATTCATAAATTTTTTCACGTCCTTTTATTTATCATTATAAGTTGCAATAAGAACTTTATTCTTATTAACAGAACTTTTTATAAATATTTTTCCATCTTTTAATATTATTCTTTTTGACTTTGTTGTTACTTTTAAATTTTCATCATATTTACTACAATTAAATAATATAATTGTAGCAGTTCTACCTTTTATTGATTCAATTTTAGCATGAGTTGAATACTCTTCTGTTAAGAAACAATCATATTTCTCAACAAAAGGGAATTTTTTCTCATTCCACCAATTTACTTTTATATTCTTCATATTATAAACAACTCCTTTCTATAAGCCTTAATGACTTAATCTCTTAACTTGATTTAAGTATAACACATCTAAATTATATAGTCAAAATAATTTTTTTATTTATTTATTAAAATTTTTTATCTACATTATTATATATAATATATAAATTATTTTTATTGCATGAAGATATAATTTTTATTTATTTATAAAAGTAGTTGACATTGTTAAAAGTTGGTATTATAATCTAAGTATAGTAAATAAATAAAACTTACTTGTGTGAGTTTCGTTGAGGAGTATATGATATATGATAGAAGAAATTATTAATAAAGTTGAAAATTTACAAAAAGAAGAAATCATTGTATGGTTTTATGATGATTTTGGAAATGATGATTTTACATTAATAAATAAAGACCTTTTACTAGAAGCATTAAATGGAGAAAAAGTACTATTTGCTGGTGGTAATGTTATTTCTATTGATGATATATTTGACGTTGAATAAAATTGAACCTTTAAGTCAATATTTTCTTAAATAAATAAAAAGTTTTTGTTGACTTCTCTTTTCGAATGATGTATAATTAAACCATTAAGAGAAGGGAAGTCCTTCTTACATATAAAGGGAGTGCTTATAATGGCAAGTAGAGAATTTTTAGAAAAGAGAATAATAGGTAAGGAAAAGGCTATTGAAAAACTAGAGAAAAAACTTATTAGAATAAGAAAAGCCGAATCTACTGAATGGGAAGTTAATCCTTATTACTACAGTGAACATGATATAATAAGAACTGAAAAAGATATAACAGTAGAGAAAAAAGCTTTAGAAAAATATAAAAAACAACTTAAAGAGTATATTGAGAAAGACAATAGCAGACATATAAAAGTTATAATTGACTTTCTTGATAACTGGAAAAAAGAAGTTGAAAATTTTTATAAGGATAACGTTGATAACTGGATTAAAACACTTGATGAATATCATAATAAAAATTCAATAAGAGTTGAGTTTTTTAATAGAAATAGAGATAAAATAGATACAGAAATTTATAAAAACATGGTTGAAGAAGAAAAGATGGCTAAAGAACAACATAAAAAATTCAATTTCCTTGATAGATATATGGAAAGAAAACAAGGAAATTATATATTGGATAATAATTTATTATCCAAGCATCTTGAAGAAGAATGTAAAAGAAAATACGATTTTATAATTGAAAAAACTAACAAAATAGTTGGTCAAATTATAAATGCTGATAATCTTTCTATCGGTGAAAAAGGAGATTTAAACGGGTATATAATAGGAACTAAAGGAAAGGTAAATGTTCGAACAATAGGTGCTGGTGGTTATAATATACAATGTTATCACTTTAGAACTTTAATAAATAAAGCTAATTAATTTAATAAGGTAGTACTGTTACACCACCTTATTAAATATTACATAAGGAGTATAAAAATAAAGAATTTTAATAAGAAAGTTTTCAACTTTTTACTTTTATATGTTTCACGTGAAACATAAATAAAAATTTTTTAGGAGGATATAAGAATGAGTAATAAATGTTGTTTAAATTGTAAATACTGGTGGAGCGGTAGTTGTCACAATAATAATTTTTCTACAAAGGTGCAAGATACTACATATAATAATATAATAAATTATGTGGAAGAAGGAATTTTATCACAACAAATTAAAGAAGAAGAAAACTTAAATACATTAGCAAATAATACTTTTATTCCAGTTTTAGAAAAGTATTTTAAAAAGTCTTGCATAGATAAGGCTTATAAAGAAACTTATGAAGAACAAGAAAATGAAATATACGAGTATTTGGAAGGAATTTTCTCCAGCATGATAATGGCTTATTTTAAAAATTTTAAAAAAGAATTACAACAGTCAATTGAAATAGAAGAGCCAGAAACTTTTTATTGCTGTAAGTGGGAGTAATAAATAAAAAATTATTTTAAATACCTTATTGATAATAAGAAGTTATAAAAATAAATAAAAATTTTTGTTGTAACTCCTTTTAATTTATGTTATAATTAACTCATAAGGTAAAGGGAGTTGATTTTAAATGAATAAAATTAAAAGAATTACAAAGAAACAAATTAAGGAAGGAATAAGTATTGTAATAAAATATGGATACTGGGGACAAGAAATCAGAGACTTTCAAGATAAGTTTGAAGATTATAATAAGATAGCTAATATTTTAGCAAGTTTATTTGCTAGTCCATTTCCAAAAAATAGTATACATTATATTTTATTAGAAGAATACTGCAAAGAAAATAATATAAAAGATTATTTACAATAGATCAATTTCTATTGTAAATAAATAAAAAATATCTTGACTTTGTTTTGTTATAATATTATAATAGAATTAAGTTAAGGATAGGAGTTGATAATATGGAATTTACATATAGCTATGGAGCAAAAAGAGGTAATAAGTTATGGATAAATGCTTATTATAAAAAAGGAAAAACAAGCTATAACGTGTCTATAGAGATTAAAATTAAAGAAAAAGAAAGTAAAATTGTTTGGATTAATAAACGTATAAATTTAGGTAAAGATAATTTTATAGATAGTATAGATACAAAAGTAGACGAACAATTATTAAAAGAATCTTTAGAGTATGCTATAGAGAAAGGATTTATTAAAGAGTAGATATTATATTTACTCTTTAATAAATAAAAATAATTTGACAAATAAAAAATTGTATGATATAATGTATATATCAAGTAAAGGGAGTTGTTTTAAATGAAGAAAACTAATAAAGAGTTAATTGCAGAAAGAATAGAGGAGTTAAGCAAAATAGAGAAAAGGAATTTTTCTTTAGGATGCTGGGATAAAAATATAGAAAAGATAAGTAAAAAAGAAATTAAGAAGGTTATTGATTCTATATATGGAGATTCTACAGATTTTGATATATACATAAGAAGAAAATTACATGTTGTTGAAATTAGTATCGTCGATTATGAAATTGACTTTAGTTTATTAACAAAAGAAGAATATATTAGCAGATACGGCGACGAAAGATGGGAGGATGAAGAATAAAAGTTCTAAGGGGTTTATCTTTAAAAGCTCCTTTCTAAAATAAATAAAAAAATTTCTTGACTATATAATTCAGATATGTTACTATATAGTCAAGGAAAGATAATAAATAAAAGGTTGTATGAGTTATGGAAAAACAAATAAATCTTAATAATTTAAAAATAGGTCAAATTTGGGATTGGAACGAAGGTTTTTTAATAATTAATAAAATTAGTAATAATGAAATATTTTTTACTACTTATTGTTTAATAGAAGGTAAAATGACAAAAGAAGACATGAATTGTCAAAGTGAATGTTTTCTTGAACAGATTAACGATGAAAGTTTTGAATTCAAACTTAGAAATCTTTATAAAATAAATAAAAAAGATTTCAATAATATAGAGAAAGATTATAAAAACAAGTGGATGGGTTTTAACGGAGAATTAGAAGAATATAAAGGTAAATGGACTTGTTTTGAAAGCTGTATTACTCATAAACCTTCTACAAAATTATTAATAGAAGGATTACATTTTCAAATAGTAGATTAAAATAATTCTTAAAATATTCATTTTAAGTAATATTTTAATCTATTGTCTCATAAAATATAGTATAATATAAAATTATATTTAAAGGAGTGTTATTATGTTATACTATATATGGGATGAAATAGAAGAAGAATATTTTGAAGTTGATGACGAATGGCTAAAAGGTGTAAAAAATACTTCTACAGCTACAGAATTTAACTACGATGGAAATGGTGGTCTCATTGTTGTTTATAATAATAAAATAGTGTCTTATGAAAGAGAACAAGGAATTTGGAAGTTTATAATGACACTAAAATAATTTTATATATAATATATATATTATATAAACGAACTTAAGAAAATATAAATAAATAAAAAAAATTTCTTATAGGGTATTGACTTTAATGGTAAAATGTAGTATTCTATAAAAGAAGTAAGAAATAAATAAAAGTTCTAAGGAGTTGATTATTAATGTTGAAATTAGTACTAAAAACAAATACAAAGGATTATTACATAGGAGAAAGAAAAGGTAAAAAGTTTATTGTAGGTAACCATAAATATGGAGATAATAAATGTAAATCAGTCGAGCAATTAACTGAAGAGTTTGAAAATGCAGAACTTGAATCATATTTAAAAGATAGATATGATTTATTTGAAATGGCTGATAAACCTCTAGGAAATTTATTTGACCTTGAAAATTTTTTCAAACCAGTTTTAAAACCTTTGAATTATAATCTTTTTGAATATGATTTTTTTGTAAGAGGTAATAAAGAACCATTACAAGGGTTAAAACACGCTTGTATATGTGAAGATAGAGACGGAAATTATTTTTATATAGCTGTAGAGCCTTACGACTCAGCTATCACAAAAAAAGATAGACAAGATATCTATACTTATGTAGATAAACATAGTAAAGAAATTGAGAAATTGCTGGGGATGAATTTTTCTCATATAGAAGAATATTAGAATCAAAAAAGTATATTCAAGCTAGTATCATACTAGCTTATTTTTTTTTACACTTATTTATTAAAATTTTTAGTAAATAAATAAAAAAGTTATTGACTTATATAAAGCAGTGTGGTATTATAATATTGTGCTTAGGAGACAAGCAATTAAACAGTTTTTTAACTGTTATGAGGGGAGAATATTATAATATGGCAATGGTATTTTATAAAAATGGAAGTTTTAAAAAGGTTACTGCAAAGGAACTACAAGATTTTATTAGTACTCCAGCAGTTAGAGCACTTATAAAGACTTATCTTTATTTTTAAGGTAGGTTAATAAATAAAAATATCAAATAAAAAGATTTTAAAGGAGTTATTTTTTAATGATAAAAGTTACCAATAATGAATATCAAAAAATATGCAAGACTTTAGCAGATAGAATTTTTGCTAAAGATAATACAAAAATAACTATAGATGAATATAATAGAATATTAGATGAAAAATATGAAATTATTCCTTTTGATGCTGGCAATAAAAAAATAAATAAAATTGTTAATATCTTATGTAATGAAAGTTATGAAGACGAAAATTACATAAGATATAAAGGACATGTACTTAATAATTCTATTTGTTATAGTAGTTTAATTACAGATAATTTTAATAATAAAATATTTGATAATTATTATTATATTATTATGTCATCAGAAAATTTATTAAGTGAATTCTCTTACTGTGAGGGCGATATAAATATAACAGTATACAAAAATTTAGAAGAATATAAAAAAGGTATTCAAAAAACTAAAAAATTTATTAAAGAAAATTATTAAATTAATAAATAAAAATAATTGTTGACTTCTCTTTTTAAATGATGTATAATTAAATCATCAAAAGAAGGGAAGTCCTTCTTACATATAAGGGGAGTGTTTATAAATGAAAATTAATAGCAAATTATTTAAAGAGATATCATTTTTTATGGGAGGTTCTAAAGTAGTAAAGTCTTTAGAATCTGGAGCTTTAGAAAACGGTGGAGCTACTTTAATGGGTAGTGGTGAAGTTATTAGCAATATAGAGAAAGATAATTTTATATCAATAAATAAAAATAATCTTAATATATTAAGATTATTTATACCTTCTACATTAGATGTTAATAACTCTGTAGATAATATAGAGTTCGTAGAAAAGTATTATAACTTAATAGAGGATATGTATCCAGATAAAACTATTACAATAACTAATACAAAAGGTAGTTGGTATAGTGATACTGCAAATAGTGTAGTTATAGAAGATATAACAATATTAGAATTAAATATAAAAGAAGTTAAAGAGTCTGATATAAGAATCTTCTTAAATCTTGGTTTACAAGTAAAAGAAGATATGAAGCAAGATGCAGTATCTGTTATGTGTAATAATGCTTTATGTTTAGTTTAATTACTAAACATAAAGTTGTATGATATAATAAAATTGGAGGAGGTGGTAAAAATAAAAGAAACAAAAAGATACTATATTGATACGTTAGAAAATGGTAAAATTAATCTAGTAAAGGTACTTAATTCATATGACAATAAAGAAGACGCAAAAGAAGATTTAATTAAATTAAGTATGGGCAAGATTAAGGAAAAAGATCTATTAAAACAATATAGCAGTAAAAATTTATTAGAGTAGTCGTAAAGCTACTCTTTTTATTTTTTTATAAATTTTACTCATACCCTCATATTAGCCAATTTAAAGCTTATATATCACTTTAGTAATATAATTTATCTATTAAATACTAAAACGTCTTAAATTAGCTAATAAGTGTATTAGAATAGATGTTGTAATAAATAAAAATAATTTTAGATTTTTATAAAAAAGTACTTGTAATTTATTTTATAAGTGCTATAATAATAAATGTAGACAGGAGATACAAATAAAGTCACATCAAGTATCTCTAATAAATCTTTTCTTAAACTAAAGATAATTAGTGCAATGCTAATTAAAGATAAATAAAAAATTTTTTAATAGAGGAAGAAATAAAAGTAGGAGGAAAATATTACTTTGGACAGTTATGGGACGGTAATGGAGATGGAGAAGAGATAATAGAAGAACAATATAAATTGTTAGAGGTTAAAGAAATGGAAATATAGGAGGTATTTAAAATGGATTTAAAATGTATAGATAATAAGACTTTGTGTAAAGAGTTTATAACAGAGGATATGTATATAAGAGAGAACGGAGGAACTATGGATAATAACTCTTATAACTCTAAGATGGAGTATATAAGAAGTATAAGGGAAGAGTTGTTCAGAAGGGGGTATAAAGACTTTGCAGATATAAAACAAAATGCTAAATAAGATTACTTTTAAGTAATCTTATTTTTTAGATAGGAGCTTTAAAAATGAATATAATAGAACAAATAAAAATGTTAAATAAACGTCATGTTAGCTTATTTAAAGCTAGTTTGATAGATGAGTCTATAGATATTATTATAGATAATATAGAAGAGATTAGAGAGGACTTGAGAAGGATATTAGAATATATAGATATCTGGATAGATAATCTATATAAAGATGAGGCTGATATTAAAGAGTATTATAATAATTTAAAAGTACAGATAATTAGTATCTTAAATAAATAAAATTTTTTCTTAAATTTTTTTGACAATATCAACCAAAGTGATATAATAAATATTGTCAAGAGGAGATAAATAAAAGTTCTAAGATACATTTATTAGGAGGTTAAAAATGAATATTTGGGAAGTAATAAAAACAAGAGAAGCAAATAAAAGAGGTTATAAAGTGTTGTATGTATATAATAATAAAGTATATACATATTGGAATAACACTAAAGTTAAATATCCTCAGCGTTGGAGGATAATAAGACACTCTTCTGATAACTTAGAAGAAGTGTTTAAAGAAGATATAAACGAAGGCTGGAAGATAATAAGAGTTGATTAGCTTCAGCTCTTATTTTTTTTGTAAATAAATAAAAATTATCTTGGCTTAGTTTTATTGTAGTATTACAATAGAATTAAGTTAAAGATGAGGAGTTGATATAATAATGAATTTACATACAGTAGGAGTAAAAGTAGTAAAAGAAATGAGAGAAAGAACAGCGTGGATAGATAATTTAAGCTATCAGAAATACTGCGAATTGCAAAATCTCGGCAAAACTCAGTATGCCGAGAAAATGATAAATGATTGTAATGTATTAAAAAATAAACTAAGCAATATGTTAAAATATAAAAACAATATAGAATTATATGCTTTATCTTCGCAACAAGCTTTAGTAGTAATATTTAAGTATTACTATTTGTTAACAGAAGAAGAAAAACTGTATTGTAAGCAATGTGATAAGAAAATAAGCAAAATAATGAGAGAGAAGCAAAAGGAGGCGAATAAAATAAATAAAGAGAGGATGTATAGAAAATATAAAAAGAAAGGGAAAAGAAGAATAAGCTGAACAGAAACGTTCAGTTTTATTTTTTATAAAAATTTTTTGTATAGTATCTATGATTTATAGATACATATATAGATTTACATATATAACTTTAAAGAACTTATTTTTCTCTCATATCTTATTATATACTCGTATCAGCTTGTTATAGAAGAGTTATACAGTTAGTGGATATATTTTATCGTTTAATATTATAAGGGATTAGAATCGGCGTGAGATGGTTTAAAAGCAATATTTGAATAAATAAAATTTTTTCTGCAATCAAGTGCAGGCAGAAAGAGGTATAAATATGGAATATAATGTTTACTATAGAGAAAGAGGGAATAAAGAAGGGGAAGAGTTTAATTGTATAATTACTTGTTCTAGCAAGAAAGAAGCTAGAAAGAATTTTGAAGAATTTGACAATCAATACAATCAATGGACTGTAACAAGAATAGAAAAAATTAAATCTTAATTTTTCAAAGGGTCTTTTAAAAGGGTCTTATTTTTTGTAGCAATTTAATTGAAATTGATTATCAATATTATTATTTTTTCTGCAAGATATTCAAGAGATGCCTATATTTAGAGTATTCAGATTTTATATAGTTTTAAAACTTAAATGCAGTCTATTAGAGACATTTTAATTATTGATAGTATAACTATACTTATTTTTCTTTAAGACGTTATATAGGAGATGTGAGGGTAATATAAGGTGATATGATATATGGATGTATAGAATAGGTTGGATTATTTTTTCTATATGTTGGAGATTAGTGTTGAAGGGCATAATAAAAGACTAGGAGAAAAAATCCTAGTCTTTAAAAACATTATATTATCTTAAAAGTTAAATTCATATTGATGTATATTAAGCTCTTTTACAAGCTTTTTAGCCTTGTTTACAGCTCCTTTTTTTGTTTTATACTCATAGCATTCTACTTCTTTATAATCGGGATTAGAATGATTATCTCTATAAATAAACTCTCCAACGTTAACAAGGTGTGTTTGTCCTTCTTCTTCCGCATAATCTATATCTATATGTAAAACATGAACAGGTTCTACAAAAGTTATAGATAGATTTTTACTTGTTTTTGCAGTGTAAATATCTGCACATAACTCACTATAATCTATTTCTTTATCTCCTAAGTTTTCACCATCTAAATTGTAATTTACCAAATATTTTCCATTTTCTAATTTCTCTAATACAGTTAATTTCATTTTAAATCACCCTTTCAAATCTCATTTTTATGTACTCCCTTGGTACAAGTATATTATCTCATGTTTTGGGATTTTTGTCAATAGATTTTATAAAATATTTTTATTTATTTTTGTACTTGTATTAAATACATGTGTATATCAGAAAAACACGTACATTATCTTAAATATAATAAAAACGTTCGTGTTTTATAATGATTATCAATTACATTTTTATACCAGTAATAGAAATATATATAAAAATTCACTTTCAAAGAGCCTTTTCTCAATTAGAGTGATATTATTCTCAATTACATTCTCAATTGCAAATAATAAGTAAACTTACCTTTTAAAGAATCGCATAACCACGCCGTTTGTGGGCATCCATTTTCTCAGCCATTCTCAATTAACTTTTATAATAATAGTGTAATTATTCGTTTTATAGTTTTGTTCAAAATATTATTTTGCTGAGAATTGATGTGTTATTGTACGTATTTTTTATTTATTTATATATGTAGTATTTAATATCTTATTATGTAGTTTGATGTATGGTGTTTAACATGATATGTTATATAGTATTGAAAACTATATTAGTTGATAGATTAATTATTAATAAATAATTATTATTGTGTAGTATAGAATATTATAAGATAATTAATTGTGTTTGATTATATTTGTCATATGCTAATAATAGTTATATAATAATAATTATTAATAAAAAAGTTTTATTATATGAATAGTATTAGTTAGCGGATAGTTGTAATTAATTGATTATTGTTGATTATTAAATAGTGATATTAATAGAATAGTATTGTTATAAAATAATTACCATTGTTTAAGTATAAGTATTGTTTAATAGTGATTGTTTTATAACAATATATTATTGTTTAATTATTGATAGTAATAAAGAATAATTATTAGTTAATATGTATTTGTTGTTTATACTTATTATTAGATAATAATAAGTTACTTTTAATAATCATTGTTTGTTAGTAAGTAGTATTATATTGTAATTATAATTAATAGATAATATATGTTAGTTGATTATTATTGATATATAAGTTTTAATAGTATATAACAATAGTTTGTTATGAATAATAATTATTGTTTAGTTATATTTATTATGTGATTATTGATTTCAGGTAAGATATAATATTGTATATGGTATAATATTGTTAGATAATTATTATTACTTAATAGATATTAATGTAATTAGCAAATATTTAAATAAATAAAAATGTTTCACGTGAAACATATAAATATTATGTACGCGTGTGTATGAGACATAAATAGGAATGAATAATAGTAGTGTATTTGATAATAGAAATAGGAATAAGTGAGAAGAAGTACAGTAGTAATATAAGTGATAGGAGTAATATATATATGTATGTATGTATGTATATGTATGGTATAGTGATAAATAAGAGTAAGAGTATGTTTGTGTGTATATGTATTATACTTATGTAAGTATGATATATGTGTGTGATGTATATGATACAAGTGTTCGCCCCCTATGAACATCTTAAAATACGAGGATTCACCTACTTATCCACAAGTTATCCACAATCATCTGTGGATAAAATGATAATAATATTCATTCTCAATTAAATAGTATCAATCATTACATATAAGAATAGTAAGATATCAATAAAACTACACTAGGAACACATGTTTTTATTATTTAAGTAGATTCTGTTATCATGTCTTATAATTATAAATTATCGGACGTAACATGAGGGTATTTGGTATGTTTTATAGTGGTATTTAATACTATATAAGGGGGGTATGTTTACATTTTTAGAGGTATAAGGGAATGAAAAATGAGGGCTAACACTTCCACTCACCCACCAAAAAATATTTAAAAAAATCTTCTTCAAAAAATTCCCAAATTCCTAAAAATCGCCTAAAATCAATTCGAAAATGCTTTCGTAAATCTTTCCTATCTATAATATAAAACTCAAATTTTTAACATCTCAAAAATCACTCTAAAATTTATTATACTTATTAAAAAATCCTTATCCTATCTAACTTTATGCGACTAACATATTCTAATCGAAAAATACACCTCTTAAACAACATAAAAACCTTCTCAAAAAATTAATAAAAAACTAATACCAATCTAAATAAATTAAATATTTAACTAACTTATTATCGATAAACACCTTATAAATAACTCACTAAATATTTAAATAAATATAAAAAATAGGGGTATATTTTACATTGATTAGCCAAACCCAGTATTCTACTGCCTACCCCATTCAAAATTAAAAAATGAGTAGTAAAGCCTATTTTAACCTTACTAAAACAACGTCATACACGTTAATACTAAAGTGTATACTTAAATATAATAAGAAAAGTATATCCATTAGTATTACTTTTATTAATGCTTTTAAAATAAGTAAAAAAATAAAAAAGACCCACATAAAGTGAGCCTATATAATAGCTATTATAATATTAAATTATCTTCCTAATATAAAATTAAACAAATCTTTAATCCAATTTCCACTTCCAATATAATTAACACCATTTATATACCAATTATATAAATCAAAGCCTATTCCTATAATTACTATAAATCCCAGAATATCAGCATAGTCTTTTTTACCAATAACCTTTAATCCTTTGTAACATATAAGTCCTATAAAAGCACTTTTAATAATATTAGCCATTATCCTAATACCTTTAAAGCTTCTATAAGCTTAGCTATGCACATAATAGCACTAGTTCCTATAGAAGAATATCCAGCTACATTTATACACTGGCTTTCGTTTATCTTACCACATGCTGTTAAAACCTTTTCTAATACACAACATGACACTCCTATAACTGTCATTCCTATGATTGTTCCATTTGTTATAAACTCCATAATATACCTCCGTATAATATTATAAAAATTTGATAATACTATGGGAGAAGGGATAAGAAATAAATCAAATCCCTTAAATTATTAAGCTTTCTTTTTGAATTTTATTACATTTGAAGATTTCTGAGACACTTCTTTTTTAGTAATAAGATTATTATAAGAATAATCCTTTATGTATTCAAAAGTTAAGTTTAATAATTTAAAAATCCCTTTAAACAATATGTTTATACCTTTTTTAATTGGTTTAGGAATTAAGAACAAGCAAACATTAAATAATGCTAAAATCCCTATAGTTTTTGTTAATGTTTCAAATAAGTTCATTTTCTTATACCTCCAAGTATATTTATTTAATATCAATAGAGTAAATTAAAATCCAAAGGATAATTTATAGATAGTGAATAATAATTATATTAAATATGCTCACAACAATTAATATTTATAGATATTAAGACTAAACATTTAAGTTTATACTACAATATGCAATATAAATATCAACATCATAAGACATACTACTATAATTATTTATCATTAGTACAAACATCTTTTGCACTTAATTTTAATCTTTTGATATGTATATTGCTCCTTTTAAAGGAGCTTTTATAAATTAAATACCTTTCCTATATCATTTAAATTAGTATTTAATTTAATTATGTCATAATAAGAGTTTTCATATATATATCTTGAATCTTGAACTATAACTATAGTAGGGAGGGTATTATTACATCTAGTTAATATACTCTTTATATTATCTTCTATCATAAATCTATCTAAATTAACATTATCGCGTCTTAATTGAATTTCAACTAATTGATAATATTCATAACCATCAAAAACAAATTTCAAGTACATATCAGGTACTATATTATTAAATTTAGGAAATAACTCAAATTCTTTAACATCACAACCTAGCTTTTTCAATTTAATTAAATAATCTATTAATTTTATATCATGAATTTTTATATTAGTCTTTTTACTATCATAAGGGGTATATATTAATTTATTTATTTCAGAACAGTATACACTCCTTAAATAATTACCATTTTCTTTAATCTTTTTTAATCTTCTTCTAGCTAAGTCATATGCAAAATTATTACAATTAAAAAATAAATCAGCTATATGATTAATTGTTGCGAATCCTATTTCATCTATAAAATTAATAATTTCTCTATCTCTATCCGTTATCATAACTTTTTCCTTCCTTTATTAATTAAAATAGGGTCATATGGAACAAAATCTTTTATTTTTGCTATATTTTCTTTTAAAATTTCTTCTTTTGATTTATTTATATGTTCAAATTCAATCTTTTTCTTATTTTTTGATGTAAAATTAGTATTATTTAAGTAATTTTCTTTTAAAATATTTAAAATAGTATAGTGTTTTGGATTTATATTAGGTTTTAAAAATTCATAAATTTCTTTATTTTTAATCCAAGGTACATATCCATAATTCCAATTATTCTGTTTATAAACAAATTCTCTTTGTTCTAATCCAACACTTAACGTAGGACTATCTGTACTTACTTCACTAGACTTTGCATTAGGCTGTTTAAAGCTAATTATAGTATTTGATTGAGCTTTAACTAGAGAGGGCATAGAATCCACACTAGGACGTTGTATAGATATAAGAGTATAAATACCTAAACTTGCTGAAGTCTGTATTATTCTATTTATATGACCTTTTATTTCGTCTTTTAATTTTATATCTTCTTTAGAACAACCTTTAGTTTGATAAATAGAAGATGTTTCATCAAATACAAGTAATATCATAGGCTGTTCATCTATACATTTTTTAAGTTTATTATATTCGTCCATATTATCTAAAATAGCTTTCTTTCTATAGGGTTTAATTAGTTTTTCTCTATAAGGAATTACTTCTTCAAGAATATATCTAAGTGAGCATTCAACTAACTTTAAATCATTAGCAAATATTTTAGTATGGTCTAAATCTTCATATAAAACTAAATCGCTTTTACTAATTTGAAATAAGTATAAATTTACTTGTTTAGAAGTAAAATTACTTACTAAATTAGTTAATATACAATCAGTCATTTTAGATTTACCACTTCTAGTTGAACCGGATATAAGTAAATGAGGGTATTTCCTTAAATCGCAAAATATAGGAACACCAGAATAATCATTTCCTATATAAAGCATATAGGGAGATTCTTGTTTTATAATAGTAAATTTAAGATTATTTCTAGCACAAAAAATAAATTTAACATTAATCCAACAACTAGCTTTACTATGATTTAATATTATTCTACAATTTAAAGCTTCTTCAATTTCTTCTATTTTAGATTCTAGTTTTGCATAAGTTAGAGAAGGAACTACATAAATATCACTTTTCATGCCATAATCAGTTAGTTTAATATTATTTAAACTATATGTGTTTCCAAATTTATTATATAAACCAGTCAAAGTCATTATAGTTATCCATTGTTTTTTAAATTTATTAATTATTCTATTTGATTTAAATTTAGAAGGATTAGATTCTTTTAATAAATTTATAATTTCTTGATAGAGTAGCATTATAATGACTCCCTATCTGATTTTTCCATTATTCTAATTTTTTTAATTTCTTTTCTAACATTCATTATTTCTATTTTATCAGATTTGCTTGAGATTATTAGAGTTATACCTGTTATTCCCAATATCCAACTACCTAAAAATATAAATTGCATAATTTCAACTCCTAAAATGTTTTATAGTATATACTATGAGTTAGTTTAAGAAGTGTTACAAGAAATTAAAATAAGATTTATTTTCTAACTATAACTCTATTTATACACTAAATATACATTATCTATTCACAAAGTAATTACTATCTATACACTATATGTGTGTTATAATAACACTATATTAAAACTATAATAGTATATTTCAACAAGAGTAATAATATTATAATAACATATTAACAAAATAGGTTTTACACTATAATAAAAATATTATTGCATAATAAGGGTAGATATGTTATACTATAATAAAGGTGAAATGAGGTGACTAAATGATTACACAAAATGACCATAGAATATTAGTAGCTATAACTGATAAAAATGATAAAGAAAAAGGAATAGTACCTTCTAAAGGCACAACAAAAAAAGAAATAATTGAATCAACTAATTTATCTAATACAAAAGTTAGTACAACATTAAAAACATTTTTAGCAGAAGGATATATTGAATATGGTTTATCAGTTAAAAACGCTAAAAGCTATATATTAACTGAAAAAGGTATAAAGTTTCATATAGAATCAAAAGGAGGGAATATATAAATGATTAGAAAAACATTATTTTTAGGCACAGGTGGTTGTGGTTCAAAACTTACAAATACTTTAATGGAATTAAGTTCAATTGTTAATGGAGCTTTTATTAATTCAAATATTAATGAAATGAAAAAACTTAGTAAATTTGATGTTAATTCAAGCAATTATTTATTTATAAATGGTGAAGGAACTGGAAGAAATCCAGTAAAAGCAGAAGAGTTACTTGAAAGAGATAAAACAAAAGTTGCTGAATTTGTTAGAATGCATTTAAATTACACAACTGTAGTAATATCATTTTCTACAGATGGTGGATTTGGGTCTGGTTCAGTACAACTACTTTGTAAGGCATTTAAAAATATGAGTAGGCGTTTAGGAAATGAAATAGCTGTTAATTTAATAGGAGTATGTCCTAAATTTAATAATAGAAAAATAAATTTAGAAAATACATTATGGGCTAAAGATAAAATTAAAAAACTTCGTGCTGAAGGATTAATAGACTCTTATATTTTTATAAACAACAATCAAATGGAAGGTAGAAATGAATCAGATTTTAATAAAGAAGTTATGAAATCTATTTATAACGCTTATACAATTAATTACGATGAATTAGACCCTACAGATGCTGGAATTATTAATAATACAAAGGGATATAAAGCAATTTTAGAACTAGATAATAGAATGGCTGGTCATACTAAAGACGCTATTAATCAAGCAATATCTAATTCAAATTTTGTATTACCTAAAAACATTGGGGTTTGTGACTCAATAGGTATTAGTTTAGTTGAGGGAGAATTTAATAACAAAGAAGCTTTAGATAGTTTTAATGTTAGAGAATTTGATAAAGAAGATTATAATCCTTTTAAAAACATAATTGTATTAGGTGGTTGTAAAGAACCTAATTGGATATTTAATGAATATGCTAAAGAATATCAAAAAAAAATAGATGAAGATAAATTTGAAGATATTTATGATAGTGATGAAGATGATATTGAATTAGAGCTAGACTTTGATAGAAGGTGTAAAAATAACAAACAGGAAACTAAGAGTAAACCAGTTAATATAAATACTTTAAAAGACCTAAGAAGTTTATATGATGATATTTGGTAAATGATAAGTATCCCAAATAAGTCTTAATAAATGTATTATTGTATATATTAAAATACAGTATATCTCTATATAATAATAAATTAATGTATGTATATAGAGATATCAATTATATTGGAAATAGTTAATTAGAAAGATTATATTAAGACTTATTTGATAAAATATACGGACAAAATTGTGTAAAACAACGGACAAAATTGGGAAGATTGTTCTTAATATTATAAAAATTATATTAAGACATATTTGTAAGAAAGGTCGGACAAAATTGGGAGAGAATTATGAACAATTAGATTTTAATTTAATGGATACAGAAGATTATATATATAAGTCTCATAATTTAGTTGAGAGTGGGTATAATTTTACTCTTAATGAACAAAGATTAACTTATTTAGCAAGCAAAAAGTTAAAACCTAGATATGTTAAATCGAATATTAAACCATCAGAGTTAAAAAGTTTATTTGCCCATGAAACATTTAAAGATTTAAGAATTTATGTTAATGAATTTAAAAATGAATTTAATATAAATAGTGGAAATATGTATAAAGTTTTAGAAGATACAGCTAAAGGATTAAAAAAGAAGGAAATTCATTACTTACAGAATGATGGTAGTTTTGTAGAAAAAAGTTGGGTTATAACAAGCAAATATAACAAGGAAGGAAAATACGTTGAGCTTACTTTCCATCCTGATTTAATATTAGATTTATTAGTATTAAAAAGGTTTTCTAAAATGCAATATTCTTCTGTAAAAAAGTTCAAAACTAGTTATAGTTTTAGAATATATGAATTAATGCAAAATGGTTTATATAAAGGGAAACGTACTTTTGATATTGAAGATTTTAGATATAAACTAGGAATATTTGATGATAATAAATATAAGAGTTACAACGATTTAAAAAAAAGAGTAATAACTCCTTCAATACAATCAATTAATGAATATACTGAATTAAATATTGAATTTAAAGAGCATAGAAAAGGACGTAAAGTTGGAACAATAGAATTTTTAATTTCCCAAAAAAGTCTTAATTCAATAAAACATAATGAAGATATAGATAATATAGATAGTTCTCAAATTAAAAATATGGAAGACATAATTGGGATAAAATTAACTGCTGGGCAAGTTGCAGAACTTACAGATTTAGCAATTAAATCTATTAAAGAAAACAAAGTAGATATGGGCTTTTATGACTATATAAAGTATCAAATGAATAATGTAAAAATATATGCTAGAAATAAAACCGACTTTAATTGGTATGGTGGAATTAGAAATGCTATAAAGGACAATTGGAAACAAAATGAAATATTAAATAGTAATCTTAATAATCTCCCAAATTTGTCTTTTAACAATTTTGAAGGTCGTGAATATGATTATGACGCTTTAGAAAAAAGACTATTAGGCTGGGAGAAAAGTGATACAATAGAAGATATAACTAAAAAGAGATAGTATTTATAATAAAATATGTTTAAACACTATTTAGAGACGTGTAGAGAGATTTTTATTATTTTAATGATAAATTCATCGAATAATATTTAAACCTTTCTACACGTCTTATTTTTATATTAAAATTAAAAGGTAATATTTTCAGATAGTGAACATATGATATTTATTAAAGATAGTCATAGTTTATATATTTAAAGAGACGTTAACATTATGTTGATGTCTCTTTTGTTTTATGGCATTATAATCGATTTAAAGGTGTGTAGAGACGTTTTTATATAATAAAGGATAAATTATATTACTAAAATAAAAATGCTCTCTAAATGGCTATATTTTAATTATAATCTTAAATTAAATATATAAAAATAACTTTAAAATCATTGTTGACATTAATTTTCAAATATGTTAATATAGTTATATAAAATATTGCAATATTAAACAGAAGATAAATGATTCAAATAATATACTAAGGATAAATAAATAAAAATATAATTATAAAGGAGTAATAGATTGGTTGAATGTGAATCAAAAATATGGTTAGCATATGATAATAATAATAATTTAATAAAACCAGAACAAGCTACAAAAGATAAATTATATAGATGTCCAAGGTGTGGGAAAGAGGTGAAAGTTAGATGTTTAAATACTAATAAAAAATTATCACATTTTTATCATGTGAATAATTCAATAGGAGAAAGTTATTGTCATTCTTATTGGAAAAATAATTTATTTAAAATAGGCGACGTTTTAGAAATATATAAAGAGAAATTCACAATAACAGATATAGTTATAGAATTTACAATAAATTTTAAAAGTGGTATAAAATATAAACCTGATATAATACTTAAAACAAATAATAAAAAGTATAAATACATAATTGTAGAAATATTTGTTACAAATAAGAAAGAAAATGATAAATTTGAAATATATAAAAAATTAAAAAACACTTTAGTATTAGAATTTGACGTTGGTAAAGTTAAAGACGAATATACTCAATTACAAGAAACAATTAGTATTCTATATGATTCAGAAATCCAAAACAAAGTAAATATAAATGATATTAGAATAAAAGAAATATATAAAAAGTTATATGAGAAACATATAAATAATATAAATTACGAAAGTATTAAAGAAATGTTGGACAAGATATATTATCATATAAGAAAAGATTTTAAGGAATTAACTTATAGAAAAATAAATAATATAAATAAAATAATAAAAGAAAATGAAAAATATGGAATATATTATGATATAATAAAACCTTTAAAAGAAATAATTAAAGATTTTAAATATTGTGAAAAAAAAGAATTAGTTTATCTAAATATACTATTTATAATTTTATAGAATTAACTAATAGAAAATTTTATAAATAAAAATAGGAGGTTATAAAGTGCTAGAAGAAAAAACATATAAAAATTATAAAGCTATTTGTGAAGTGATGGGGTGGAAAATTGCAACGGGAAATACAAAAATATCACAATTAAAGCAACTAGAATGTTTATGTAAATATCATAAAGAAGGAAATAAATTTATAATTGAAAAAATTTATGATGACCCATTAGATAAAATAGACAATAGAGGTAAGAAGGCTGAATATGGGGAACATATAGACAAGCTTATAATACATGAATGTTCTATTAAAAATAACTTTGATATAGGAGAAAATAAGATATTATTAAGCCCTACAACTCTATTTCTAAGATTAAATATGATTAATCATAATTATACTGATTTTAGAAGACATATGAACGCTATTAGTAGATATTATAAAATTCCATATGAAACTATTTTTGATTTTTATGATAATACATATGCAAGAAATAAAAGGCTTATAGAAGGTTCATTGAATAGATTACAAAAGAAAAGTTTAATTATGTGGTCATTAGAAAAGAAAGTAGTATTAGAAAATGGTGTTACTAGATTAGCTACAGATAACGAAAAGACTGTTATTATGGATAATGAATTATTTGCTTTAGAAAAACTACATTTAGATTCTAAGAAAGATATATTTTTACATAAGAAATGGAATGAATTTAGAAAAATAGTATTAAATTTACTAAAAATGTCTAGTAATATAGAAATATATTTTAATTGTTATAAAATAATTTCGTCTACTAAATTTAAAAATATTATATTAGATAATATGGAATTAATAAAAAATCAAAATGAACTTAATTCTAAGATTTTTTCAGCCACAATAAAAGATGCTAGTAATAGACAAAATAAAATTCTTGAAAAATACAATATTAATAATTCTATTGGTAAAATTAAAACTCCTTATTGGAATAATGAGAAAAATATGACTACTAAAGAATATATTGAAGATACAAAAATAATGGGAAAACTATGTATTAATAATTGCACTAGTAAAATAAAATTTAAATGGAGTGAAATGAATGACGATAGATATGATTTTGAAGAAAGTATGATGTCAGAATTACAATTAAAACAAAAAGAAATTGAAGAAATGTTTACAACAGAGGATTTAGATGAGTTATTTGGAAGTTTATAAAAGTTGTACGTTTTTACATTCAATAGTATTACTTATATTCTATTATTTAAAAATGTACAAAAATAAATAAAATAACTATCTACTATTATATAAGTATATAAGGGGTTCATTGCCACCCCCTTGATATAAGCATTACTAAGTTCGCTACGCTTCACTAAGTAATTGCTAAATATCAATTCCTCGGCTAGTTGCCATCTAAAAAATTTTATTATTCCATAGCCTTTAAGGGCTATTCCATAAGTAAAATTTGTTTATCTGTCAAGATTATATTTTTAACTATTTATAACTAATTAATAAATAAAAAATAATTAAAAATAAATTGGAAAGGGGTTAGGGGAAAAGCCTAATGTAATTTTTAATATTTATAAGTATCCAAAACTTATTTTTGGTAACACGAATTAATATTATTTTGTGTCCCATTATTAATAAAAGAAAGGAAATAAATAAAATGTTATTAAAAGAAGAAGATTTAAATAAAATATTAGAATATATAAAAGATTATTTTGGAGAAAGTGTAAATAAAAATATATTAAAAATTAATGATGATTTATCATTAAAAATAAGTAAAACTTTTAGACAAAAGATTAGAGATGTATTTAATAAGAATTTAGATAATTATATTAATAAATTAAAACAAAAAACAATGAAAAATGGATACAAAAAGTTATATGTATACTATGAAAAATGAATTTAAAAGAAATTCTTATGATGATATAGTAGATTTAAACTTATGGAGATATAATAAAATGTCTAAAAAGATAAATGGTTCTAAAGGGTTAAATATATTTGATATAGCTATACTAGTTGCAGATGCTAAAAATGATTATAGTAAAGTATGTTTTTATATATTTTTACAAGAAGGATTAATAAATAAAAATAATAAAAATTAAATACTTGTAAATACTTGACATATATTGTTATATGTGATATGATTAATATATCTACTAGGGAATGACATTAATATATAAATTATACATTTAAAAATTAATAGAAATAAATAAAAATAGGAAAGAGAGGTTTTTAAAAGAAATGAATTTAAATTTATTAAAAGAGTTAGGGGTGAGTAAACATGATTTACAAAAGTATGAGATGGGGAATTATTATGAAGGTGAATATAAGGAGGAGTTATGTAATAGTTTAGGAAATTGGAATACATATAAAGATAGTACATATGATTATATTGGATTTGGTTGTAGTAAAGATATAGACGAGTTATTAATGTATGATAGAATTATAAAAGATATTGAGAATATTGATATAGATACATATGAAGATAATTAAGATAAATAAATAAAAATAATTATAAATTAAAGGAGAGAAGAAAAATGGCAAGTAAATCATTAGTAGATAATTTAAAAGATAAAGATAAAATAATAAAACAAATAAATAAAAATGGATTTGATATATTAAAGAAATATAATTTAGTTGATATAGATTATGATAAAAATGATAAATTTATAAATTATATGAAATTTGAAATAAAAGAAAATCCATTATTTCCAATATACTGTGATGAGTATGATGATGAAGAAGAAGATAACGATGGATATGAAGATAACGGTATTATTTAACTTTCAATTCATTAGAAAAAGGTTTTATCTATTTTCATATATCACTTGTAGCTCAATGTGAATGTAAGAATAATTATGGACAAAATACTATTTATGATAGATATTTTGATAGTTATTCTTATGAAACAAATAGAATTTTTAAACAATTAACTAAAAATTTATTAACTTGTGATAAAAATATACAAAAATGTATAGAAGCACAAAAAGAAATAGACGAGAAAGATTATCTAGAAAATCTTATGATACGTGAAGAAAAAGCTAATGAATTATTTAACAAAAAAATAGACGAATTGACAAAGGAAGAAATGGAAGAACTTGAAGATGAAATAGAATTTGAAAATGAAGGAATAGCAACATACAATCAATTAGTTATGGACGGATATATAAGTGATATTGATTAATAAATAAAAATAGTTCAAACAATAAAGGATATAAAGACTTTACTTTTACAACAATTAAAAAAATAAATAAGATAGAGGTGATATATTGTCTAAGCAATTATATAGTCAAAGGTTTATATTAAAAATACCATCAACAAAATTTAGAAATAATAAATGGAAAGTGGATATAAGCTTACAAGAAGCTAGAAGAGACAATGAATTAATTCAATTGGCTGATAGTCAAATATTAAGATTTATAAGAGATATAAAAGGAATTAATTATACTGAAGAAGACATAAATAAAGTTAAATTAAAAATTAAAAAAGAAAAAAGAAAATCAACAACAGATAAAAGTTTAGAAAGAATTTCTAAATTATATGACAAACTTGATAAAATGTTATACATAGAAGACTACGTTTCAATAGTATTTAATAAAAAAAGCGATTTTGATAGAGCATGTAGAAAGAAAGGTATATTTATAAATGGTAAAAAATTTAAAAGAATATTAGGTACAACTGGCGGTATAAAAAAGAATACAGTTAATTTTTGTTCAGAAGAAATATATGAAGAATTAAACAGAAGATTAGAAAATGATAGAAATGAAGAAATTCCATGCGTACCAGCTAAATTTGAAGCATATAAAGCCTTAAGTGCAAGTGGTTCTAATCCAGTAACAAACACACATAGAATACTTGTTATTAAAGATGGTGTGACTCATATTAAAGATAAAGTAATAAAAGTATCTGCAAATGAAAAAGGTGGATTTACAGTAGAAAAAAACGTAGAATATGAGTCAGATAAAGAGTTTTGTGATGGTTGTGGAATGATAAGACCAGAGTTATCTAAACAATGGGCTATAGATTTAGGATTAACTAAAAAAGATGAAAATGGGGATATTACATATGATTATATTCCTAGTGGTTTTAATTTAAGATATAGTTATTTAAAAGGTATGGTATTTACTTTTGACTTTGAGAAATTCGGTAGAGAAGTTATGAATAATAAATATATAATTAAAGACGCATGGGGAAAAGAAAGAGATATAAGAGATGTAGATATTATTATAACAACTAATATGCTTAAATTATGGAACGCTTATGATTCTATAGAAGATTATTTAGAAAAATGTGATAAAAATAAATATCAATTAAGTGTGTCAAAAGTGTGTCCTAAAAAGTTAGAAGAAAAAAGAAATCTCAATTATCAATATTTACAAAGTTATAATTTAAGTGATAATGATATTAATGAATTGGTAAGTGAAACTGTAACAAATATAAAAGATTGTATAGGTGGAGATTATGTAAAATCAATACTTTATACTAAAGGAGAAAATATAACAAAAGAAAATATTTTAAAATCAGAAAATGATTACATAAAAGCATTATTAATAAATAAAAATGTTATAAAAGACTCCTATGTTAAAAGTAAAATATATAAAATGTTAGAGAAAAAGATAAGACAAGCTAAAATTGGAGTAATAAAAGTAGATGGAAATTACTCAATAGTATCTAATGATTTATATGCTTTATGTCAATCAATGTATGGGGTAGAAATAACAGGATTATTAAAGAAAAATCAATTTTACAATAAAGCATGGCTTGATAAAGGAGAAAATGAAATTATTGCATTTAGAAGTCCTATGACAAGTCATAATAATATAAAAAGAATGCCTTTAATAAATAATGATGAAGTAAATGAATGGTTTAAATATATGAACACTGTAACAATTTTAAATGCGTTTGATTATACTACAGACGCAATGAATGGTATGGATAAATAGAATTGTCCCTTAATATAGAAATATATTAATGATAACTAGGTGAACCTATAAATATAGGGTGTACAATTAACGTTTAGTAGTTATAGGAAATGATAATTAATAATTGTGCTAACAGGGGAGGTCTAAGGATATATGCATCAATCTAAGATAATCCTGTGCCAAAATTATAATAAATAATGTGTTAAAAATAATTTAAATGGAAGTGATATTATGGAGAAAGAAATTTTTAAAGATTATGAATATGGAGGATTAAAATATAAAGTTGGAAATTTTGGAACAATATATGGAACTAGATTTAGTAGACCATTAAAACAAAGAATAGATAAGGATGGATACTTAATAGTAACAATGGGAATAAAAAATAGAACAATAAAGAAAGTACATAGATTAGTAGCAGAATTATTTATTTCAAATCCAAATAATTTACCAGAGGTTAATCATAAAGATTGTAATAGACAAAATCCAAAATATAACAATTTAGAATGGTCAACACATATTGAAAATATTAAATATTCAGTAGATATAGGACATTATAAAATTGATATAAATAAAGGGAGAAAAATTTTAAAAAAAGAAGATATTATAAATATAAGAGAATTGTATGACAAAGGATTTACGATAAAAGAAAATATCAAGTAGCTATAATACTACTTGGTCTATAATAAATAATATAGTTAAAAGAAAAACATGGAAACACATTTAATTTTTTATAAAAAGGTCAAACGACTAAATTAAGTTTTATACTTTAAGAGGTTTAAGGTGAAAATCCTTACTCCGTAGTGCCTAGTACGATAATTATAGATTATCACTTACAGATTAACCAACTGATAAGTCCTAACGTTAAACGAGGGTAATGATATAGTCTACTCCCCTAATAAATATCGGGAAACCGAGGGTATAAAGGTTTGATAGTGATGCAATTATAAGCAGTAATAATAAAACAATAAAGAAAAATACTATAGATGAATTACCAATAATTTGTGAACAAAAAAGTAGTGTAAAAGAAAAAGTTGATACATTTATGTTACAAAAATCTAATAAAAATGGTTTTGGTAGTGAAATAGGTACAATAACAAATAGAGTAACTGCTATGTATGACGTATTAGCTTCTTTAGAAAAAGATTCAGAAGAATATAATATACTAATGGATAGAATTATTTGTGGACAGGCATATCAACAAGAAGAAATAGATAAGATAAAAGGTATACAAGCTAAAACAATGCCTAAAGAATGGTATAATTATAAATATAATAAATTAGATGTTGATAAAGAAACTGGAGAAATTTTAGATAATAAAGAAGTAATTTATGAAAAAGAAAAGAATATAAAATTAATGGTTAATAAAAAACCTTATTTCTTTATATATAATTATGATAATCTAAAATCAAAATATAATTTATTTTTAAAAGAAATAGAGAACAATAGTTTAATTAGATTTGGTAAAACTTATGAAGAATTAAAAAATAATTGTAAAACAGAAGAAGAAAAACAATTTATAAAATCATCTAAATATAAAAGTCCTGTTTTTAATAATCCTTGTACAATGAATAGGATTTGTTGGAAAATAGAAGATGAATTTAAAGATATAAAATTTAAGATAAAAACAGATGATAAAGATTTTGATTGTAATATTTATAAAAGTAAAAAACGTTATAATAAAGATATATATAAAGAAATAGAAGTATTATATAAAAAATATAATAGAGATAAAAGAGAAATGATTAAAAATGCTAAAACAAATATGGATAATAACTATGAGTCTAAAGATAATTATGATATGTCTAATTCTAAAACTACATTATTAAATAATTTTAAAAAAGAAGCTAGTAAGATATGTTCTAATTCAGAAGAGTTATGTAATATAGTTATAGATTTATGTTATAAAACAAAAAATAATAGACAATTTGCATGGGATATAAGTGGTGAACAAATAATAATAAACTTATTAAACAAAAATGATAAAAAATTTAAATATCCAGTTCAAGATAAAAATGGTGATATTGAATGGAATGGTAAAAGATTTAAAATTGTTGAAATGGAGTGTGAAGAATAAATGAAAGGTGTAGTATTAAATGAAAAAGATATATTAAATGACATACTAAAAAATGATTATATAGACCAAAAAAGACCTATATCATGTCTTAGAATACTATCTAAATATTACTTAAATAAAGAAAGTAAACAAGAAGAAGTTATAAATAAATTAAATGAATATATGAAAAAGAATTATGAAGGATATTCAGAAGATAATTGGTATGGTAAGTTAAAAGGAATTGTTAAAAAGACACAAAAATATAATAATTATAAAATAAAAATCATCAAAACATTGTTTTGCGGCGC
>ERZ808278.345-NODE-345-length-33546-cov-3.973157_pt1 | contig 33546 bp, 23 predicted proteins | sample MGYA00521239_ERZ808278 | MGnify/ENA primary metagenome ERZ808278 (study PRJEB31516, sample SAMN03275600) | gut metagenome | biome: mammalia-associated habitat; material: feces | host: Papio cynocephalus | place: Kenya | collected 2012-07-17 ... | reverse complement strand
TTAAAAAGTAAGAGTTGGGATATTTTGCCTTATTTAAAAGCGTTTTCACGTTGCGGAAAGTAAGCCCTTTGACGTTGCTCCCCACCTCGAACGTTGCAAAATTCCCCGTTATAGGATTGCCGCCGAGGTAATTGGGTTGTTTATCCACAGGCTCGCGGGTGTCCGCCGAAACGTTCTCGAAAACCACGTTTTCCATTTTGCCGACGCCGACGTTCTTTTCGGGAACGGAAGAATAAGCGGGCGTTTGCAAATACATTTTGAAACAAGCAACGCCCGAAACGTTTTTTATCGTGAGATTTTTAACGAAACAATCCTCTTTTCCGCCGTTTTTATAAGGATAAATCCCCGGTTGAATACGAACGGATTTATGAACGTTTCCGCTCGTTTCGCACGTCACGCCGTCCACCGTAAGGTTCTCTATGCTTCCGAAATTTATGGAAGAATTATCCCAATCGTAAGCGTTAAGCGCGATAAGGTCGTCCTCCGTGTGGCCGGAAAGATTTTTCACCGTTCCGTTTTTCGTTCCGCCGTTGATATGCAAGCCGTCGGCAAAACACCCGTCGAAGCGCACGTTTTCAATCGTAAAATCGCTTATATTTCCTATCTGGACGGCAAATCCCGCGGTATTTTTGAAAACTAGATTTTTCAGCGCGACGTTTTTTGCGTTGCTGAACAAAAAACAGGTTGAAACGCCGACCATAGAATTTTCATCGTCGAAACAACCGCTTGCGCCGTAGCCGAGCCGTTCGTCGTTCTCCTCGCCCCAAACGCCGCCGATTATCGAGATATTTTCGTCCTTTTTTGCTTCTTTCGGAATCGGTTTATCAGAACCGTCGATGACGCTCTTATTCCTTAAAAGCAGCGTTTTTACGCCTTTTATAAGTATGATTTCGGCATTTTTGTCGGCAACTATCTCCGTATCCGAAGATAAAACGAGCGATTTGTCGATATAATATTTCCCTGCGGGAACGGTTATTTTTTCATAATTTTTAAGAGCGTAACGAAAAGCGTCGCTCCATATTTTGCCGTCCTTGTAAGGTTTTACGGCAAGTTTTTCAAATTTTGAAACGTTCGTTTCTCTAATCATCTTTTCACCATTTAACGACGTTCCCGTCCTCATAATGCCAGTAATTGCCCTCTTGTGCAGGCTTTTCTTCCGAATAATAGTAGATTGCCGCCTTTTTCGTTACGGACAACGCGGAAAAACCGTTATATTCCTTATCCGAAATTTCTATAAGCGACCAATCGGTTTTATCGCCCTTGTAATAAATTACCCAAAGCTTTGCCCAAAGCCCCACGAATTCGATTTTTTCAAGCGAACGAGGCAAAACTATGCTCGTTATATCGCTTGCGAAGGCGTATTCCTCAATCGTCGTAACCCCCTCGGGAACTTCGATAAAAGAATAAGTATGCCCGACGGTGAGCCTTTTTGAAACCACCGTGAGTTTGGGAGGAAGCTTGAAATTGACAAGCTTTACGCACGAATCGAACGCCGACGCGCCGATTTTCTCCACCGTTTCGGGAATTTCCGCGGAAACGAGATTTACGCAATAATAAAACGCGTGCTCGCCGATTGTTTTTAATTGCGCGGGCATCTTCACGAAAGTGATATTGTTATTACCCGAAAACGCCGACGACGAAATTCCCGTTACGGGAAGACCCTTATAATAGTCGGGCAAAGTAACGCTCGGCGATTCGCCCGTGTAAGGCGAAACGGTGTAACCGTCGCCCTTGAACGACAATGCGAACGAAACGCCCTCGGTGTAAGAAATAACCTCTACGGTTTCGCTCTTCCTGACAGGCTTTTCAAAATCGAAATTCCATTCGCTGACAAGCCCTTCGCCCTCGCTTTCAGGCGCGGCGACTTCTGAAATTTTTTCGCCGTCCTTGGCTTTTACGATAACGGACGGCTTTCCGCTTTGTTTAAACTCAACGGTAAATTCCTTTTCTCCGTCGGCATTTCCGCTACCGCCGCCCGCGTTAGCGCAACCGACGGCCGTAAGAAACAAAGCGAAACATAATAAACTTAAAATAAAAGCAAGTGTTTTTCTCATATAAACGTCCTCTCCCGAAAGCGTTTTCGGGGTTTAAACAGTTCGTTCGGCGTTTAAACTGCCCTCGTTCGGGTTTTAAACAGTTCGTTCGGCGTTTAAACTGCCCTTTGGGGTTTTTAACAGTTTGTTCAACGTTTAAACAGCCATAATCTGGATTTTAAACAATTTGTTTGATGTTTAAATAACCCTCGTTCGGGTTTCCCCTTTGGGTTTTAAACAGCCCTGTCGGGCGCAAGCCCGACAGGGCTGTAAATTAAACTACGATTTTATTACCTATTACCAAAGCGTGGGAACGCCGTTGACGTATCTCCAAGTTCCCTCGGAACTTTCCTCGCTGTAATAATAAATATTACCGGTTAAAAGTTTGTTCTGGGCGTTCGGCGAGCAGTTTACGCTGCTTTCATCTTCCATACCGTCAACGTAAATGTCGACGCACGCCGCCGCGGAGGCCGTGTAGAACTGCTGGGCCGCGGCGTTATCCGCATAAAGATTGAATTTCTTGTTTACGAGAACCTTCGTGAGCTTTTCGCAGCCGAGGAAGTTGTTGTTTGTGATAATTTCATTCTCGCCTACGTAAATTCCGCTGTTGCTAAGGTTTTTAAACGCCATATCCGTTATTCCCGTCATCGAAACGAATTCGAGTGCTCCGCAGCCTTGGAAGACCGAACCGTCGAGCCTCGTTACGCTTGCGGGAAGAACGACTTTGGTTATATTCGGGTTTTGGAAAGCGCCGTTTTTAACGTAAGTAACGGCTTTTTCGTCGTGTTCGCCGTCGTTATATTTGGCAAGAACGTAAACCTCTTTGGCAGAACCCGTATAACCCGAAACGTAATAAACGTCGTTTGCGGAATCGTAACCGTAAGTTATGCCCTGCGTCTGAACTTCTCCGCAGTTTTCGCACTTTCCGTCAACGAAATCGTGAACCGGACCGTGAACGAAGTTACCGTTTGCATCATAATTCCATTCGAGGCATTTTGCCGCATCGCCCTTCGAGTAAATTACGCCGCTGAAAAGCTCGTTGTATTCCTCGTGAACGGAAACCGAAACCTCGTTTTTCGCTCCGTCTGCGTACAATACGACGCAAGAAGCAAGCTTTTCGTCGGTTCTTATGAACTGTCTCGGGCCAACCGTCAACGCTTTGTTTACGATAACCGTGGTGAGTTTTCCGCAGTTAAGGAAGTTGTTCGTGGTGTAAAGTTCGCCTGCGCCTTCGTAAATTCCGCCCGAAAGAGCTTTCGATTCGAGATTTACAACGCCGAGCATCGAAACGTATTCGAGGTTTATGCAGCCTTGGAAGACCGAACCGTCGAGCCTCGTTATGTTTGCGGGAAGAACGACCTTCGTTATATTCGCGTCCTGGAACGCACCGTTTTTAACGTAAGTAACGGCCTTTTCGCCGTGCTCGCCGTTATATTTTGCAAGAACGTAAACTTCTCCCTCACCCTTATAACTCGAAACGTAATAAACGTCGTTTGCGGAATCGTAACCGTAAGTTATGCCCTGCGTCTGAATTTCTCCGCAGTTTTCGCACTTTCCGTCAACGAAACTATGGAGCGGACCGCGAACGATATTTCCGCTTGCGTCGTAATTCCACTCTTCACAGTTTTCGGCGTTGCCGAGATAATAAACTCTGCCGGAGAAATGCTCGTTTCTGTTTGTCTTGTCGTAAACGAACGAAGCCTCGGCTTTGCTTCCGCTCATATAAATGTCCGCGTTGCCTGCCGGAAGGTCGCCGTTCGTTCTTATGAAATGATTGCCCGTTATTTTAAAGCTCTTGCCAACGATAACCGTCGTAAGACTTCCGCAGTTAAGGAAATTGTTGGTGGAATATACGCTCTTGCCGTAAATTCCTTTGTTGGAAAGGTTTTCGAGCGTAAGCTCCGCAACGCCCGTCATAGAAACGTATTGAAGATTCGTGCAGCCCTGGAAAACGTTACCATCAAGCCTTTTAACGCTTTCGGGGAAGATAACCTTAACTATCGCCGTGTTATCTTGAAACGCCTCGTTCCTGACGTATTTAACTTCTTTTTCCTCGTGTTCTCCGTCGTTATATCTGGAAAGAATCGTTATATCGGCGGTTTTAACGGAGTTATTGAAGTCGACGTAATAACAATCTTTAACCTCGTCGTAAGCGTAAGCCACGCCCATCGTGTTATATTCGCCGCAAATTTCGCAGGTTTCGCCTTTAAAGTTATGAGCGGGCGCGCCGTGAACGATTTTTCCTTCGGCGTCGTAATTCCACTCGCCGCATTTATCCTTGTTGCCTTTTGCGTAAACGTTGCCGCTGAAAAGCTGATTAAACTCGTCGGGAACGGTTACCGACACTTCGGCTTTCGCTCCGTCGGCGTATAAAACTACGCAAGGCGTAAGCTTTTCGTCGACTCTTATAAACTGCCTCGGCCCGACGACCAATTTTTTGTTTACCATAACCGCGGTAAGTTTTTCGCAATCGAGGAAGTTGTTCGTGGTGTAAAGCTTGCCTTCGCCTTCGTAAATTCCGCCCGAAAAACCCTTTGATTCGAGATTTACAACGCCGAGCATCGAAACGTATTCGAGTTCTCCGCAGCTTTGGAACACCATTCCGTCGAGCCTCGTTACGCTTGCGGGAAGGGTTATTCTCTTAATATACGGATTTTCCATAAACGCGCTGTTTCTGACGTATTTAACTTCCCTTTCCTCGTGTTCTCCGTCGCTATATTTAGAAAGAACGGTTATATCCGAGGCTTTAAGTCCTTTGTTGAAATCGACGTAATAACAATCGTTTGCTTCGTCGTAAGCGTAAGCCACGCCCATCGTGTTATATTCGCCGCAAACGTCGCACTTCCCGTCCTTATAAACGTGATTTGCAATCGAGAAAGAAATGACGTTGCTTTCCGCTCCGTTATAGGTTTCTCCCTCCGCAACGACGGCTTTCGCGTAATAAGTTTTTCCGAGTTCAAAAGTCATAACGGCCGAGAATTCGCCGTCCGCACTCGTCGCGTATTTTATCACAACCGTTTCAAGTCCGTGAACGGCCGTTCCGTACACGTTCACTCTTTCGTTGCACGCGTAAACTTCCTTGTCGGATGCAATTTCCGCCCTATTTGCCATTTTTACGACGTTGAAAGACGCGAATGCCGTGGCGGAAATATAATCGTCCGTGCCTTCTACGCTCGCTTTAACGTAATATTTGCCGATTTTCTTTTCGATAGTTTCCCACGCGACGTATTCGCCGTCTTCCGCAAGCGAATATACAATCGTCGGCGTGCCGTGAAGAGCTTTAAGTTCTTCCGCGTCGTAAGACGGTTCGTTGCCGTATTCTATATCGGCGAACGCCATACCGGTTATCTCGTTATAAAGATAAACCTTTATAGTGCAGGCGGCGTTCGTGAGTTCGTAATTGTTATCGTCCGCGGATGCGGTGAAAGTGTAAGAACCTTTGTCGTTGATTTCGTCTCCGCTGACGGTAAGATTCATTTCCTGCCCGTCCGCGCCGACGATTTTAGCCGTGGGAGCTGCGAGCGCAACGCCGTTATAAACGTACTTTTCGGCAACGTTCCACACGACGGCCGCGCCGAACCTCTTTATAACGAAGGTGAAGCTGAAGTCGTCGGTGGTTTTATCTGCCCAAGAAGTGCCTTCCTTGTCTTTAAGAGCAACGGTTACGGTATATTCGCCCGCGTTTTTCTGAACGTTTCCGCTCACGGTGTAGAACTCGCTTGCCGCAACGGCGTAAGTTTGTTCTTTTCCGTTATAAGTGAAACTCGTTTCGTCCGCAACGGGCTTTGCTATTTCGCGTTTTTCAACCGTAACGGCAACGTCCGCGGTAAGTTTGCCGACGCGGACTTTAACGGAGGTATCGCCGTAATTAAGCGACGTTGCCCCATTAACGGCGTACTCTATTTCGTAATCGGTGACGTTCACCTTTCCGCATACGCAAGTGCCCTCGATTTCCATTCCGGTTTTATCGAAAACGTCGCCCGTGAGGTACTTCGTTTTTGAGGGAACGGTTTTAACCGAAATTGCCGTTAAAACGTGAGCCTCTTTTTCCGATTTCTCCCCACATTCGCATTCGCGCCAATGGTAGCTTCCGTCGCTTTTCCATTCCCCGTCGAAAACGTGAGTGTGCGACGTCGTTTCCGAAACGGATTCCGGCGATTTGCTTTCGCTCGGAACGTCGGAACAACTTGCGATTCCTGCCGTAAGCACGCAAACGAACGTTACGGCAATTAAAAGCCTGATAAGTTTTTTCATCATTATCCTCCTGATTATTACCATTTCTCGACCTTGCCGTCGACGTAACGCCAACAGTTATCGGCCTTATTTGCACTGTAATAATACACTTTTCCCGTTAAAAGTTTATTTTGGGCGTTCGGCGCGCAGTTTACGTTGCTTTCCGCCTTCGTTCCGTCGACGTAAATATCGACGCACGCCGCCGCGGAAGCCGTGTAGAACTGCTGGGCCGTGGCGGAATCCGCGTAAAGATTGAAGTTCTTGTTTACGAGAACCTTCGTGAGCTTTTCGCAGCCGAGGAAGTTGTTATTTGAGACAACCCCGCTCTCGCCCTTATAAATCCCCTTGTTGCTGAGATTTATAAACGCCATATCCGTTATTCCCGTCATCGAAACGAATTTGAGTTCTCCGCAGCCCTGGAAAACCGAACCGTCAAGCCTCGTTACGCTCTTCGGAAGAACTACCGAGGTTATGACGTTGTTGTTCTGGAACGCGCCGTTTCTGACGTAAGTTACGGAATGAACGCCGTTTTCGCCGTCGCAATATTTTTCAAGAACGTTGACCTCCGTGCCGCTTCCCGAATAACCCGCGACGTAATAAACCTCGTTCGCGCTGTCGTAAACGTAGTTCGTTCCGTCGGTTTCGTAAACTCCGCAGGTCTTGCACACGCCGTTTTTAAACGTGTGGTCCTGCGCGGTAGTTACCATATCGCCGTTTTTGTTCAAATTCCAGCGTTTGCAAACGGTGAGATTGCCTTTATAATACACGATGCCCGTTAAGAGATTGTTTTTCGCACTCGGCGCACATTTTACGTTGCTTTCCGATTCGGTTGCGTCAACGTAAATATCAACGCACGGCTCGAAAAGATTTTCGCCTCCTCCGATAAACTGCTGCGCGTCGGCGGAATCTGCATAAAGGTTGAATTTCTTGCCGACGACAACTTTTTTCAAAGCAAAACATTTAATGAAGTTGTTGTTCGTCGTTACCTTGCCGTAAACTCTTTCGATATTCTTGAACGTCATATCGCCTATTCCCGTCATCGAAACGAATTCGAGCGAGGTGCAGTTTTCAAACACCGAGCCGTCGAGTGCGGTGACGCTTGCGGGAAGAATAACCTTCTTCAACTTCTGGTTCGTCTTGAACGCGCCGTTCCTGACGTAAGATACGGGATGAACGCCGTTCGTTCCGTCGTCGAACTCCGCAAGAATTTCAAGTTCGGTTTTGTTTATCGATTTGTTATCTCCGACGTAATAGCAACTGTTTTTCGAGTCGTAAGCGTAGCGCACGCCGTAATCGTCTCTCGATTTGCACTTTTTGCAAACTCCGTTTTTATATTCGTGCTTGCCGTTTGAAACGAAATTACCCTGCGCGTCGTAATACCAGGTGAAGCACTTCGTCGAGTTTTGGGAATAATAGAATACGTCGCCGGTTAAAAGGTTGTTGTTCGCGCCGGATTCCGTGCCAATCGGATAAGAATCCGTTGCGATGGTATCAACTTTCGTTCCCTTAACGTAAATATCGGTGACGGGCTCGAAATCCTTCGGCGTGTTTTGCCAATTCATAAACGTTCTGCCCTGATTATAAAATCCGTCGCCGACGATAATCTGCGTGAGCTTGTTGCAATCTCTGAAATTATCGTGGTGATAGGGAAGTTCGCTCTTATCGACCGCAGGGAAATAGTGCATTCCCGCAACGGAAACGAATTCGAGATTGATACAAGCGTCGAACGTAAGCCCTCTTAACGGACTCGAAACCTTTTTCCCGTTCACGGAGATTATATTGAATTCCTCTCTCGCGTCCTCAAACTCGGTCATACTTTCCGGAACGATAACCTTTCTTATGATTTCGTTAGACTGGAACGCGCCGCAACCGAAATACTTAACGGGGTGTTCGCCGTTTTTGCCGTCGTTATATTTCGCGAGGATATAAACCTCTTCCGCGTCGAAACCCGCGTCCGCGCCGGCAACGTAATAACATTCGTTCTTGTCGTCGTAAAGATACATAACCTTTTCGGTGATGATTTTTCCGCAATTGCTGCACGCGCCGTCAACTATATGGTGCGGAGCGAGAACTCCGTCCTCTTCGTAGGTTTTGCCGCAGGTACGGCAGGTATATTTTACCTTACCCTCTATCACGCAAGTATAAGGTTCGAGAACTTCTTCGGCGTAATCGTGGCCGAAAACGAGCCTTTCGGGAAGTCCGTCGAGGAAATCGAAGTCGTTTTTCGCAACCGCTCTCACGGAGAAAACGACCTTTTCGCCCGATTTAAGCCCTGCGGTTAAATCGTCGGCGGCAAAACTCGTTCCGCTAACGTTCTTCCAGTCGCCGCCGTTTATCATAACCTTATAACCGTCGGCGTTTGCAACCGCGTCCCATTTAAGGGTTTTGCAGTTTTCAACCTTCGGCTTGGGCGTAGCGAGGAACTTCGCGTTTTCGTTCACAACCTTAACCGAAATTTCGGCGGAAAGGTTTTCGTATCTCGCGGTGACGACGTAATATCCGATTTTATCGGACGAAACGATTATTTCGTTGCCGTTTCTTTTAATTTTCAACGCGTCGTCCGCCGTGAAAGAAATTTCGCCGTCGAAAACTTCTCCGTTTTTGATTATTTCTGCTTTTATCGAGGTTTCGCCGCCTTTAACCACGCCCGTTTCCGTTGCGCCGAGGCGGATATACTCGCTCGATTTGATTACGTTTATTCTGCAAGTGACCGAACTTTTTTCGTCCGAAACGGTTAAAAACGCCGTTCCGTCGGCCACGGCCGTAACGATTCCGTCCGAAGAAACGACGGCAATAAGCTCGTCGGAACTTTCAAACGAAATCGCGCCGTCGCCCGTCGCCTCGATTTTATAGGTTTCGCCGACGTAAAGGGTTTTCTCCTTTTCCTTAACGACGAGCGAAATTTCCGAGGAATCGTAAGACGAACTGTCGTTCGGCGATTCGACGGATTCGTCTTTGCCTTTGCAGGCCGTCGCCGCAAGAACGAACCCTAAAACGAATATCGTCAATATACAAAGTATGGATTTTTTCATACGTCTTCTCCCTTATTTCGCGATTACGGTTATAACCACGGAAGCCGAGGTCTTTTTGAACGTCGCGGTGAGCGTGTAAGTTCCCGCGCCCTCGACGTAAACTCTCGCCTCGTTTTCTTCTACGAAAAGTTTACCGCCGCCGGTTATCGTCCAAACGACGGTTTCCGTAGTTTCTTCGCCGTTTTTGCGAACGCTTGCCCTGAACTCCTTGTTGAGCGAATTGACGGCGGTTATCGCGCTTTCGCAGTCGATTTCAATCGTCCAATCGTTCTTCACGGCGTTCACCTTGCAAACCGTTTCCTTTCCGTCCGCCTTCACGCGGATATAAGCCGTTCCTGCGGATTTTGCGGTTATTTCGCCGTTTGCCGAAACGGTTGCCACGGAATTATCCGAGCTTTCAAAGGAAACGGCTTCGCTTCCGTAGGACGCGTGCAAAACCGCGCTTTCGCCCACTTCTATTTCGAGTTCCGTAGCCGATAAAACGATATTATACGAACGTTCGGCGTCTGCGCCCGAAACCGATTCGTCGCCTTTATTCTGACAACCGCCGAGCGTGAAACACGCCGCGGTTATCGACAATATTAAAGTTAATAAAACGATTATTTTTCTCATCCGTGTTCCGTTTCCTTCGTTATGTTATATTTCTCTCTTCCGTAAGCGACGAGTTCTTCAAGCTCGGCAAGCTCTTCTTTATCGAGATACTTGCTGTAATACGTCAACTCTATATCTTTAAGCAAAACGTATTCTCTGAATATTCTTTCCTTGCAAGCCTCGCTCTCCGCTCCGCCGACGATTTCAAGCTCGTACATTCCCTTTTCGAGGTAACTTTCGAGATTTTTGAGAATCGGCCTCGTCCAGTATTCGGATTTCGCTATCGTGTAATAAATACCTTCGCATTCGGTTTCGGCCATAGTGTAAACTCTTTCAAAGTTTTCCATAACCGATTCAAAATACTCCTTAACCGCTTCCGCGCCCGAGCCGTAATAATGCTCTGTGAATTCGTTTATCAAATCCTGCGTGTCGTAATAAGGATTCCAGGCGAGCCTGCTTCTGACGTAAACTCTCATAGAGGACATAGGCGAAATTCCGTTTTGCGCGCAAGCCTGCTCGAAATAATAAGTCATTCCGAGCTTTGCGAAAAACCTGTAAGTGTCGCCCATATAAGCCCAGTTGTTGAAGTGATATTTGAACGCCTGAAAGTTCGTTCCGTAAGAATACATCATAAGGTGGTCGGTTATCGCCGCCCAACCCTTTATATAATCGGTGTAAACCGAGTTGATTTCGCAGGTGTCGTCGCCGAACGGGTGAGTGTAACAGGACTGAATGGGCGTGTACATAACGCCGACCGAAACCTGACCGCTTCTCGGAACGGATTCCTTATTCACGGGGACGTATTCGCCGTTTACGAAATTTACCGGCGGTTTGACGTAAGAATAATAGAACAATCCGACGAGCGTCAGTTTTTTGGTCATTCCGTTTTCGACCATATAATCCTCGACTCTTTTCGCGACGATATTCAAAAATCTTGCGTAAACGCCCGCCGCGCCGCCGTAGATTTTTTCGTTGGCTTTGCAATCCTTGCAATCGCACGAGCCTACGTTATCGCTTCCGCCTATCATAAGATAAGGCCCCGTTGCCGAATTGACGTATTTGCCGATTAAGCTTTGCGTTACCACTTCAATCGATTCGGGGTTGGAATAACAAAGCTGACTGTTCTTCCAAAGATGCGGATATTTAACGGGCGAAGCGAGGAACTCCGTGGTGTGACACCACAGGTTGTTATAAAGGTTGCCCGCCAAATCGTAACCGCCGTTTTTGGAAGCGTAAATATACATTCTCAAAGCTTCCTTCGTCTTTTCCTTGCCGCTCATTTCGGCGTCCTCCGCGGTTACCGTGCCGAGCGCGGGACGATATTCGTAATCGAAAGCTTTAAGTTTCAATTCGTTATAGTAGTTATATTCGATATGGTCGTAAGCGTAAGCCTCGTAACCTATCTGATAATGCAAAAATCTGTAAACGGAGAAAAGCGTGCCGTATTCGGTCGCCCCCGCAACGAAAACGTTTTCGCCCACGGTGTGAACCGTAACTCCGTTATAACCGAGTTTATCGTAATCGGGAGTTATCCCCGCGGCTTTTAAAAGCGAAGTGTCGCCGACGGAGATGAAACGTTCGCCGTCGCCGACGTTCTCGTCTGTGACGATGGGGAGTTTGCAACCCGTGGATTTTTCGAGAAAATAAACGAGTTCCTCCGCAGCGTATTTTTCCGTTTGAGTGGCGTTTGCACCGATAATCGCCTTATAGGCCGACTTCTTGTTTTTAATCAGCGTTACGTCGGTATCAGAGAAAGAAACCCGTTCGTCGCCGACGTATTCTTGATTTTTGGCAAGGTCTACGCTTTTGGCCGCTCCCGCAGCCGCTTTCGACGGAGCGATTGCGCTTCCGCAACCGACGGCGAAAAGCATTGATAAAAGAACGAGGACGGCAATTACCGAAATTTTAAATTTTTTCATTTTTCGTCTTCTCCTTATTTACAAACGACGGTGAATTCCGCTATGGAATAATTCTCGAAAGCGTCGTAAGCGACGTATCTTATTTTATATACGCCCGCCTCTTTAAAGGTGTAAGAATCGCCGGTTACGAGAGTTCTTATATTGTTTCCGTAATAAACGTAAACGTACGCGAGAATTTTGTTCTCGGCGGTGCTGTTATCGGTTACGGTGGCAACGGGAATCGTTACGGTTTGCCCGACGCTTACGACCGAGGGCATCTGCCCTACGCTTATTTCGGGAGGAATAATATCCGTGCAATAAACCGAACATACGAGCGGACGGGCGTTCCCAACGGAATCCGAAGCGGTATATCTGACCGTATACGTTCCGTATTTATCGGTTTTCAAAAGATAAGGCTCGGTCATTTCGCCGGAATAAACGACCTTTTTATCGGGCGAGGTTATAGTTACGGAAACTTTTACCGTAGCCTCGAACAAATCGAAAGCTTTCATCAAAGGAAGCTCGATGGTTTCGTTGATATAAGTCGTGTTTACCGAGCGGAATACGGGGTTATCGAGGAACATCGGCGAGCCGAAATCGCTCGTGGCGGTCGTCACGTTGTGTTTTCCGATAGTGTCCAGAATTACCTGCGTATCGGCCGACGCGTCGATAATTTCAACGGAAATATAAGCTTTTCCGCTTTTGAAACCCTCGAATTTTCTTCCGTCGGCATAATGCTTCAATTCGGCAATCGTCTTTCCGTCAATATCGGCGATAACCTTTTTATCATCGTCGTATTTAGCGTAAAAAGATTCAAACGTGTCGATTTTCGGAAGCGTTACGACGACTTTGTCGGCCGCGTTTTTCATATCGGTTAAAACGAGCCTCATAGCCGAATAATCGCCTGCCGAAGAACCGCCTTTTAAGCCTATATCCAGATATTGAACGGGCAAGGCGGAATCGAATCCGAAGCTTGCGTTTCCGCTATTTTTGGTTGCAAGAACGTAAACGCTATCCGCGGAAGAAGAAACCGATTCCATATTATCGAGAATGAAATGCTTGTTGAAAACGAGTTCGCCTTCCGTATCCGCAACGACTTCTACGTCGAAAGTCAGTTCTTCCTTAAAAGACTTGTCAAACGGGTTTTCGCAAACGTATTTCACAGCGACAACGCCCGCCGTTTCGGGAGTAAACTCCATTTTTTCGGTTACGTCCGCGCCGTCGACGCTGACTTTAACGGGCAAATAATAAACGTTGTCTCCGTCGTATAAAATCCCGTCGACAACCGGCAAAAACGCTTTATCGCCGACCGTTATCGATTTTCTGACGCTCGGAACGCCGAGAATCGGCTTCTTGCTGTCGGTAACCGTTATCGTCTTTGTGAATTCCTCTTTTTGCCCCGCAAAATCGGTCAGAACGTAAGACAAAACGTAATTGCCGCTCTTTTTCGGAGTGAAGCAATATCCGCTTTCGGTTTTTTCGAGTTCGTTCGCCGTTTCGCCGAGGGTAACCTTGGTTTTAACGCCGACCAAACCTATTCCGCCCGAAAACTCGCCGTCGTAAACGAAAACCGTAGTTCCCGTGTTCGCCGCGTAAACGTTTTTATCGCTCATCTTATAAACGAGCGGACGATTTTCGGTCGTCACGGTTATTTCGACGGTCTTTTTATCGACGGCGTCGACGTTTTTGGCAACGTATTCGATTTTGTATTTACCCGCGCTCTTCGTTTCGAACCTTCCGCCGACTACGGGAACTATTTTCCCGTCGGGAGAATAGACGTAAACGCTTACGTCGGTTATTTCTTCGCCGTTCTCGTTTTTAGCCGAATAATCGAATACTCCGTAAGAAAGTCCCGCTTTCCCGACGGGCAGATTGTCTTCGTCGTATTCGCCGTAATCGATTTCGAGCGTTACCCCGGGCGAAGTTCCTTCGGCCGCGGCAAGCGAGAACGAAAAAGCGAATATGCTCACGATTGCCAAAAGGAAAATCGCAAGGCGTTTGTTCTGTTTTTTCATCATTACCGTTATAACCTCTTTGTCATATTATCTGGTATATTTTTATTTTGAGCACCGCTTTCCGTCTATCGGAAAGCAAGCGTCAAGAGATAAAATTGTCTTTTTTTGTTAAGGCGATTAGTCGCTCGTCAGGCAAGGCGCGCGATGTTTTTAAAAGGGAACGACCTTTTTGGTCGCAGGAATTTTAAAAACGAGCGGAACGCAGCATCGCTTAACCCTTTATGCCGCCCATCGTAACGTTACCCATTATCTTATCCTTAAAAACGACGAATACCGCAAGAATAGGTACGCACGCAATAAAGCAAGACGCAAGTTTGATGGGAGTGGTTAAATCTCCGTCCAAACCTTCGTAAGTGTTGTCTGAACTGCGGATATAAAACAATCCGTAAGAAAGCGTCGGTTTTTGCGGCAGGAATATCATAGGAACGTAATAATCGTTCCAATATTCTATGAACAGCAAAATGAATACCGCCGAAATCGTCGCCTTCGCAAGCGGAAGCATTACTTCTAAAAATACTCTTAAATGCGACGCTCCGTCTATTTGAGCCGCCTCGGCATACGTCCAGGAAATCCCCTTGAACGTCGCGTAAAACACAAGGAAATATATCCCCGTAAATTTACATTTCATTATGAACACGCCGAGAAAACTGTTCTGCAAGTTGAAAAATCTCGCGAATTGCACTTCGGAAGCCAACGAGCCGATAATCGGGATAAGCATAACCACGATTGCCACGCCGTAAAAGAACTTTTTAAGCTTGAAATCGTATTTCGCTATGGCGTAAGCCATAATTATCTCCGTTGCCATCGTAAAAACGGTAAGCCCGAAAGCGTAAATGAAGGAGTTGAAGAACATATCCCAAAAATGCGCGTAATTCGCAGTGTTCGGAATCTGAACCGAAAACAGTTTTATCGCGTTTGAATAATTGTCGAAACGCCAGCCCCAGCTCGGCTTATCCGTTCTCGGAAGGCCGAAAAGATTCTTATCGAAATCGCCATCCGCCTTGAATGAATTGAGAAGCCCGAAACCGAGAACGAATATCATCGATAAAACGTAAAACGTTACGATAACGTACAGGACGATTTGGAAAGCGTCCATTCTGCGTTTTATTTTCGAGGTTTTATATATGCGTTTTTTCATAATCAATCCTCGCTCGGCCCGTATTTTTCAAGCAAATACTTCGTAATTAAAGTTATCGGAGCAACGACGAGCGTAAAGAGAACGCCGCCGGCTGCCGCAAAGGTGTGGTCTTTCGGGTCGTTGGAGTTGCTGACCTTAACGAAGAAGTTATAACCCAACGTATCGAAAGGCTTTTTCCCCGTGCCGGAAGCCCCGTAAAACGAATAGAAATGCCCGTAATTTGTGAAAAATCCGGCTATCGCCACGATGATATAAGTTACTATCGTGGGGAATATCGACGGAAGAACGACGTACCACAGTTCTTTTGCCGACGACATATTTTCAAGTTCGCCGTATTCCAGAATATCTTTGGAAATACTGCACATCGCCGAAAGGTAAATTACCAGCCCGCCGGCGAAATTCATCCACATTCCGAAAATCAAAACCGCGTAAAAGCTCGACGAATCGTACATCGTAACCATAAAACCGTGGAAAACGGTTGGCAAAGCGTCGAAAAGCAAAACCCTCGTGCAAATTACGAAAACGAGGCTCGAAAGAATGTTCGGCATAAAAAGCAACACTTTATACGCCCCCGCAAGCGGCACTTTTTTGAAAAGAACGTAAGCAACCGCGATTTGAACGGGCATTCCGATTAAAAGCCCCGTTAAAAACTGAATAGTCGAGTTTTTGACGGCAAGCCTTAAATCTCCGTTTACGAAAATAGCTTTCAAAACCCTGTCGAAATTATCAAACGCCGCAAACGACGCTTTGTTGCCCTCGTATTTTACAAACGCGAGCTTAATCGAGTTTACGTTTACGCCGACGTAAAACACGAGAAACTGCAAAACGGGGAAAAGCATAAAGAAGAACAGAAAAACGGTTTGCCCCGCTTTTTTGTTGCGAGGCTTTGTCGGTCCGTTCTTCTTTTCTCCACCGAAAATTTTAATTTTCAATCCGTATAAAAACCATTTAATTCGGCTTCCGACGGACGTTTTATTTCCATTCATCTGTTATTATCAAACGTTAAAAGTTTCCTTAAAAGAAGTTTTAAACTCGTTGAAGCAATCGTTCACGGTTTTATTTTTGTTATCCTTATACTTGAAATAGGAGAACGGGTCGAAGAAATCGCCGGTAGAAGTTTTCACGATAAAGGCGAAGGCGTTATTCTCTTCGTTGAAGAGCGAAACGTTGTCTCTGCGCTTCTTGGCGATGGGAAGGTTGCTCGTGAGCTTTGCGCCCTCGTTGATATACCTTGCGATGCTCTGCGTATATTTCGTGTAAGTTTCGAGTTCCGTTTCGGTCGGAGTGTATTTAAACGACCTGAAACAGCCGGTGTTGGCCGTAAACTTGATAAGCTGGTCTCTTTGCTGAACGAACTGAATGAAGAGTTTTGCAATCTTCGTTTGAACGGCAACGTCCTTATTGTCGGGATTTGCGGCTATGCAGATATAGTTGTCCGCGCCGCGCCCCGCTATCACTCTTTCGGTGTTAGTTTGTTCTTTGACTCCGTCCACGCCCGTGAAGTTGGGAATGGGCATAAATCTGTAATCGTGTTTACCGTAAGCGTAAGATTCGTCCTCCTGAGCAAGCTGATTGAACGTGGAACGAGCTTCGCTCTCCCAATAGCTGTTTTCGAGGAACATAGCGATGGGTTCGCCGTTTACCACGCTCTTTATATACTCTTTCTGCGCTTCGAGGTGGTTGTTTCCGCTTACGGATTTACGAGTGTAGTTCTTATCGTTGGAAGTTATATCGTAAAACGCTTTTATCGCCGCTTTTCTTCCTTCCTGCTCGGCAAGTTTCGTATAGTTGGTTTCGTCGATTTCGCCGAGATTCGTATCCTTACCGTTGAAGGTGTAGTTGAGCATAAAGTTGTTGTAACCTTCGTAATTCGCCCAAATCTGCGTGTAAGCGCCCGACCTCTGGTATTCGTGCGTAGCGTCCCACGCGAACGGAGTCACGTTGCTCAAAACCATTTGTTTCATAAGCTTCACGAAGTCGTTCCAGGTTGCGGGAAGTCCGTCGTCGGCAGTGCCGAGTTTTCCGTCGGGGCCTTTTCCGCAATTCTTCGCCGTTATATCGGCCTGCTTTGCGCCGAGAGAACCGTCGGCTTTAAAATAAAATCCGTATTCGTCGAAAAGTTCGGCGTTATAAATGATACCGGGGACTTGAATCCAGAACGGAACGGCGTAATATTTGCCTTCGTAAAGGAAGCAATCCGCATAGCCGTCAATCATATTGTCCTTTATGGATTGAGTTGCCGGCTTACCCGAAATTTTTGCAAGGTCGCCGTTTTCGTCGAGAATTTTCTCTTCAACGGTTTCGGTTATATCCGTAATAAGACCTTTGCTCGCAAACTCGGTGTAATTTCCCTGGTCGAGGAAGTAAAGCACGTTGTTATAACTTTCCATCGTTGCGACGAGGTTTCCGGGTTTTAACTCCTCTTTCTTTTTGAAAGGAATTACGGAAACGCCCTGTTTACCATCCTCGAAGGATTCGTTTTTGTAATATTCTTCAAAATCTTTGGCCATTTCGTCGAAATAAACCGTTCCCAAGCCGCCGGCGAAAACGCCTACGTTAAGAATGGTCTTTCCCGAAGTATCTTTGGATTCGCCGCCGTTGGATTGGCCGCCTCCTCCGCAGGAAACGGCAACCGCCGTCGTTGCGGCAAGAGCCAGAATCGAAGCCGTCAGTTTTTTAAGAATTTTCATCATATCTTATCTCCTGTTTTTTTATTTTTTCCGTTTCGGCCACCCGAAACGTTTTTGGCTTTAAAGGATTTCTCCGCGGAACGCGGAGAAAGGGGTTAACCCCTTGAAAATCGTCGTCTTATTTCTTAATTCTTTTTGGATAATTCGCCGTCTTATTTCTTAATTCCTTTTGAATAATAAGTCTTGACGATTTTTTCGTTGCTGTCGTAATATTTTGCGGTTATGACGAGCGTATTTTCCGTAACTTCTATTTCCGACCACGAGCTTCCGAGCGCCTCCTCGGCATAAACGTAATACTCATCGTTATCGGTGCTGTATTTTCTTCCTCTCATCTGATTTCCCGCAGGTCCGCTCATAATATAAATCGTTCCTTCGGGGGAATTATAATAATCGGTTCCGTTTTCGGTCACGGGTTCATCCGCAAGCGGTTTAAGGTCCGCGCCTATCGGACGAGACATCGAAACGCAATGATCGTGTCCTTGAAGCACGAGGTCGACTTTATTATCAACGAACAGCTTACCGAGTTGAGCTCGCAATGCAAGCGAAATACCGTTTTTCGACGGATTTGAACCGTAAGCACCGACCGAATACATAGGATTATGCATTGAAACGACCGTCCATCTTTCGGTTTTGTTTTTCAATTCGCTTTCAAGCCATAAATACTGGTCGTCGGTAAGTTTTTCGGAATTAAGCCTGTTCGTATTGAGCATTATGAATTTTACGTTTCCGTAAACGAACGAATAGTAAAATCCCGTTTTCGTTTCCTGCTCCGGAAAAGCGACGTTGAAATGTTTTAACGTTTCGTTTTCACCGTTTTTATACGTCGTTTCGTGGTTTCCCGAAATCGCCTGAACGGGTATTTGCGATAAATATTCGAAGTTGTCGTCGAGCATACTCTTCCAGAATTTTTCATATTTGGAATATTCTACGACGTCCCCGGTATGAACTATAAAATCGCTTTCACCCTTTAAAACCTCGCGCAATACGTTTCCGAAAAACGCACCCGTGCCCGTCGTCGAGCTTTTCAGATTGGCTATGCCGACCTGCGAATCGCTTAAATGGGTAAACGTGAACGCTTTGGCATTGTTATCCGTCGCCGTTATCGTAACGTCCGCAAGCGCGGTGTCCGCATACAAATCGCAAACTCTGTAAGTATAAACCTCGTTCGGTTCTAATTTTATTTCGGCTTTGCAAACGTAATATCTTATTTGCGCGTCGGGCTCTCCGACCTCGTAAGATTCGCACGTTACCGTTTTTGCTATAACCTTTTCGGCTTCGTCGTTTATAACGTTACCTTTTTGATAAACAACCGCAGCCCTGCCGGGTTCTCTCGTCGTATTCCAGTTAAACCCGTAAATATTGTTCGCCGCGTCGTATAACGAGACCGTAAGCGAAGTCGGCATATAGTAATCTTTATTTTGAGATTTATAAAACGCAAGCGTTTTGCCGTGCGCAAAAACGTCCGCGTCGTTTTCCGACGCTTTACCGCAATATTTGCAGGATTTCCTGTACGTCGCGGCACTTTCTTCCGTCGCTTCGGATAACAAATATTTCTCCTCGGCTTTTTTGGCCGTGTAAACGTGTTCTATCGGCTCGGTTAAAAGTTCGTCTTCCGTTTTTTCAACGTATTCGTCGCCTTCGGAAACAAAAAGCTTATCGCATCTTTCGCATTTAAAATGGGTAAGCGTTCCGCCTTGTTCGCAGGTCGCGTCAACCCCCGCAATTGCGCTTCCGAATTTATGTCCGTGCGGAGTTTTAAGTTGTTCGTCGGTTTTTTCTTCAAATTTATTATTGTTTTTAATAAATTTTTTGCCGCAATCGCATTCGTAATGCTCTAAAATTCCGTCCGTTTCGCAAGTTGCCTCGATACCCGCTACGAGTTTATACTCGTGAGTATGCCCCGCGGAAGGCTGACCGCAGGAACAAAGCCCGAATGCAACGACGATTGCGAGTATTATCGAATATAGTTTTTTATATTTCGTCATTTTTTCCTCCTCAATGCTCTCCGACTGCGAGGCAAAGCCCCTCTTTGTTTCTTCCGAAATTATTTTATCATTTCAAAGTGAAGCGTTCAATCTCTTATTTATCATAACCCGTTGTTTTTTTATTATTTTTTTGTCCGAAAGTTGACAAAAATCCGCGCCGAAGTTATAATTGTCTTATGGATATATCGCAATACCTTAATAATATGGAACCGGAAAAAGTTAAAAAACTTATCCCGAAGCTCGAAGCGGACGAGATTAACACTTTTTTGTGGAAGGAAGAAACGGTGATTCATCGCCACAGCGACTGGGAATTCACCGCCACCACCGACGGAACGGGCGTAAACCTCGTCAACGGCGAGGTTTATTATTCCACGCCCGACGTTTTTTTGCTTCTCGGCCCTAATCACGTTCACAAGCAAACCTCGGATTTGCCCATAAGCCGAAGAGATATTTGCGTTTCGGTTGAAAAAATGAAGACTTTTGCCGATTTATTGAGCCCTGACCTTTACGCCCAGCTTTGCGAGCAAACGAAGCCCGTGCAGATAAAACTCTCTATGCAGGCGTTCGGAGAATTGCACGAAAGGCTGAATAAAGCCGAATGTATCGACAAAAAAGAGAGCCGCGAGGCGATTTTAACGTCTATCGTGATGTATCTTCTCGGCGTTTACGTCGAAAACACGTCGGAAAAGTTCGTGCCGAAGGACATTTTGAACTTCCTGCAAAAATTGCAGGACCCGAGCGTTTTTTCGATGCGCGTGAACGACATAATCGATTTAAGTTCTTATTCCCACTCGCATTTCATAAAGCTTTTCAAGAAATACGTCGGCAAAACCATCATCGAACACGTTTCCGATTTGAGGCTTTCTTACGCGGCGAAATTGCTTGCAAACACGGATTCGCCCGTGATAACCATCGCTTCCAACGTAGGTTACGACAACTCGTCCTTTTTCGCCCAGAAATTTAAGAAAAAATACAAGGTTTCGCCTGCGGAATACAGAAATTCGTTCCGTCAGAGCGACTGAATTTCGAGCCTCGTCGTATTTTCTTCTTTATCGAAGCTCGAAGAAATAACTTTATATCCGTTCGTATCGACAACGTACTTCACGTTTTCGTCCGCCGTAACTTTCAGCGTCACGGCGGTTTTTTTTTTTTTCCCGGCAACCGAAAACATTCCGTTTTTTACTTTCGTTCCGCCTTTCGCGTAAGAAATTTTTCCCGAAAACGTCGGTTTTATCGTAACGACTTCGCTTTTTGCCGAAAGCTTTATGCCGAGAACGTAGGAATAAAGCCACTCCACGCACGCCCCGAGACTATAATGGTTAAACGAATTCATTTCAGGGTCTTCAAACCCGTTTTCTTTCGTGTAACCGTTCCAACGCTCCCAAACCGTCGTCGCACCGTTTTCAAGCATATAACCCCAGGACGGATAGTCCTTTTTCATAATAAGTTCGTAAGCAAGTTCGGCTTCGCCTATATCGCAAAGCACGGGCAAAATAAACCTGCTGCCGATGAACCCCGTGGTAAGACACCCCTTTTCGCGAATAACTTTCGGCAATCTCTTTTTCGTTTCCTCCGCGGTTATGAAGCCGACGGAATATGCGAGCGCGTAAAGCGTCTGCGCGTCGCTGACGATTTTCCCGTCCGTAAAATAAGCGTTTCTGAAAGCTTTTTTAGCGTTTTCGTAAACTTTTTCGTATTTTTCCGCGTTTTCCTCGTCGTTCGTAATTTTAAACATTTCGGAAAGAAGCGAAGCGGAATAACCGAAAAGGCACTGATTTAAAACGTCTTTATCGGCGGTGTTATCCACGGAAAGCCAAACGCCGAACTCGTTTCTTATCTTCACTATGTAGTTTTCGCTATTTTTGAGATAATAATCGACCCAACCCTCGGCAACCGAAAGATTTTCGGTTATTACACTCTTATCCCTGTAATGCAGATAATGAAAAAACGGAATAACCGTCACGCAGTCCGCCCAGCCCGGAACACCCGCAGTCGTGGGAGACACCGGAGTGTGAAAGGGCGCAAACGACGGGATTTTTCCGTCCGGAAGAACGTCCGTGCGGACGAGTTTCATATAATTTTCAAAGAATTTTTCGCAATCGGCGTTAAACATTGCAGAATTGCAGAAAACCTCGGCGTCGCCCGTCCAGCCCACTCTTTCGTCCCTTTGCGGACAATCGGTGGGAATACTCACGAAATTGCTCTTTTGTCCGTTGCGGGTTATTTTGAAAACGCCGTTTATAATATCGTCCGAGCACTCGAAATTGCCGTAATAATCTATATCCTGTGTAATCAAAAGTCCTTTTAAACCCGAGATTTTAACGTTCGCGTCCTTTTTAATTTCGGCAAACCTGAATCCGTGATAAGTGAATTTCGGATTGAAAACGTACTCCTCTCCCGCCAGAATAAGTTCGTCCGTACATTTTGCGCGCCTTAAATTTTCCGTGTAAAGAGTTCCGTCGGGGTTTAAAACTTCGGCGTACTTCACCGTGATTTTCTCCCCGTTTCCGCCGTTTGCTTTAAAACTTACGTTTCCCGCAAAGTTCTTGCCGAAATCGTATCTTATCGTCCTTTCGTCCTCGAAAATAACGGTCGGCTCGATGACCTCTTTAACTTTAACGCTTTGGTAAGAATATTCGCTTAATGCCACCGAAAAATCGGCGTTAATCGTTTTATAGACGGGTTTATTGCTATTTTTCAATCGTCTTGCGTCAATCGTTTCCCCGTCGAAAAAGTCAGCCGAAACGACGTCCGAAACCGCTGTGAGCCAATTTTCGTCCGTTTCGATTATCTCCTCTTCGCCGCCCTTAAAACGAAGCTTTATTTCGGCGAAAAGCCTGAGTTCGTCGCCGTAAACGTCGGTTCTGTTGCCGCAGCCGAGTTTTCCTCTGTACCAGCCGTTCGCAACCTCGACTTCGATTACGTTTTCCTCATTTTCGCCTTTAATGAAGTCCGTAACGTCGTAAACGCACAGATTGATATATTTATTGTAATCCGTCCACCCGGGCATAAACAAATCGGGAATTTCCTTTCCGTTTATTTTAACGGAAAAGATGCCCGTCGCCGAAATTTTAAGTTCCGCCCTTTCGATTTCCTTTTTCAAACTGAATTTTCTCAAAAACAACGGGATTCCGCCGTTTTCAGCTTCTTTGCTTCGTTTAATCCACATTTTTACCTTCCTCAACGGCCGGAAACAAGCCTTTTCCTCCGTCCAGATTGATTTCTTCGTTATAAATTTTTTCTTCCTGAAAATCGGTTACGTGCAGTTTTTGTTTACAACCCGCTCGTCGCAAAATATCTCGGTTTTCACTTTTGCACTATTCATCTTTGAAGATTATACACCGTCCGAAAGCCTTTTTAAATCGTTTTTTTATTGTTTTCGGCTATTTATTGATTATTAAAGGTCAATTAAACGGTTCTTTACAACACTCTTTCGTAAATTTTTGAAAATGCCCGAAAAAACGCTTGACTTTATAAAATAACAGCGTTATAATAACATCGTTATTAAAGGTAATCGGCGATAAAATGAGAAAAAAAGACGAACTTGCAATCGATAAAATAATGGAATGTGCGAAGCAGGAGTTTTTGGAAAAAGGTTTCGAGGGCTCTTCTATGCGCGACATTGCCGAAAAAGCAGGTTACACGACGGGTATGCTTTACGGCAGATTTGCCGATAAAAGCGAGCTTTTTAAAGCCTTGGTGGAATCTTCCGCCGAAAAGCTTTACGATTACTATACGGACGCTCGGGAGAACTTTGAAACGCTTTCGCCCGACAAGCAATTCCTCGGTATGCGCGGCTACGAAGAATCCCGCGCAAAGGAAATAATCGCTATTTTATACGATAATTTTGAGGAATTTAAGTTGATTATATGCAAAAGCAAGGGCAGCGAATACGAAAAATACGCGGATAGACTTATCGCCGTGGAAACGGAGCGCACAGTCAGGTTTATCGAGGCCTTGCGCGACGCGGGAATAAAAGTGAAAGAAGTGCGCGCGGACCTTTCTCATATGCTCTCCACGGCAATGCTGAACGGAATGTTCGAGGTTATAGAACACGACTTCACGAAAGAAGAGGCTATGCAATATATCGGTCAGCTTCACTGCTTTTTCAACGCCGGCTGGAACAGCCTGCTCGGGCTTTCCTCCGAAAATCGATAACGGCGACCGAAGATAGGAATAACCGAAATAAAAACGGAAAGCGATTTCCTTTTTTATTTACCCATCGGTTAGCATATGCTAACTATAAACGGATTATATAAAAGGAGAAATTTTATGAAACAAATAACGTTAAAAATCGACGGAATGATGTGCGGAATGTGCGAAAGCCACGTCAACGATTGCGTCAGGAAAAGTTTCAACGTGAAAAGCGTTAAATCGTCGCATCTTAAAAAGGAAACCGTTGTGGTTTGCGACGACGATATAAACGAAAACGATTTGAAAGAGGCAATCGAAAAAACGGGATACAGAGTTACGGATATAAAGACGGAAGAATACCGAAAAAAGGGGTTTTTAGGGTTATTCGGGAGGTAAATTATGGAAATTTTAGTAAGAATTTTAATCGCTGCGCCGATTGCGCTTGCTATTTGCGGATTTTTGGCGTACGTAAAACGGATATGTTATTCTTATTTGCATAGAAAAAACTTAAATAAAGCATAGGAGAAACTGAAATGGCTATTGTGGAATTCAAAAACGTAAGCCGCGTTTATTCGAGCGGCGACCACGAACTTAAAGCGCTCGACGGCGTGGATTTAACGTTGGACGAGGGCAAATTCGTCGTTATACTCGGGCCTTCCGGAGCGGGAAAAAGCACGCTCCTGAATTTGCTCGGCGGGCTCGACAGCCCCACCTCGGGAACGATTACCGTTTGCGGCAAGGATATTTCCCAACTCACGAAAAACGAACTTGCGGATTATCGCGCGGAAACGGTCGGCTTCGTCTTTCAATTTTATAATCTTATCCCCACGCTCACCGTACACGAAAACGTCGCGCTCGTTAAAGAGATTGCTTCGAATCCGTTTTCGGCAACGAAAATGCTTGAAGAGGTCGGGCTTGCGGACCACGCGAAAAACTTCCCTTCCGAACTTTCCGGCGGCGAACAACAACGCGTTTCCATTGCGAGAGCTCTTGCCAAAAACCCGAAAATTCTCCTCTGCGACGAACCGACCGGCGCGCTCGACTCCGCCACCGGCGTTCTCGTTTTAAAACTGCTTTTGAAAATGGCGCGCGATTACGGCAAGACGATAGTCATCGTAACGCACAACCAGAACATTGCCAAAATGGCGGACGTCGTTATACACGTTAAAAACGGAAAAGTCGTTTCGACGGAAAATCAGGCTAACCCCGCCTCCGCAGACGACATCGACTGGTAAAAGGAGCGGATTATGTTAGTTAAAAAAATGCTCCGCACGGCTTGGCAATACAAAGCACAATTTATTTCGATGATTCTGATGGTTATGCTCGGCGTGGGTATGTTCGTCGGATTCAATATGGAATGGGTGAGCATCGAAGAAAATATGTACTCGTTTTTCGACGACAGCCATTTCGCCGATTATCGCCTTGCGGATGAAAAAGGGTTTTCGGAAGAAGACATTGAAAAAGTGAAGAAAATCGACGGCGTAGACGCCGCGGCAAGATTTATAACGGTGAACGTGGACGTTAAGGACAAGGACGGCGACAGCGTCGCTCTGGCCGTTACGACAAACCCCGAAGTTTCCTCGTTCGTTATGATAAGCGGCGAGGCTTACGACGAAAACAGCGAGGACGGAATCTGGCTTTCCGACCGTTACGCCGAAAAAAACGACTTGAAACCCGGCGATAACGTCGCGTTCATATACCGCGGCCTTGAAATTAAAGGCGTTGTGAAAGGCTTGATAAAAGCCGCCGAGCAAATGATTTGCGTGAGAGATAAAACGCAACTTATGCCCGATTTCGCCACGCACGGCTACGCTTACGTTTCGCCGAAATTATACGAAAAAACGCTTGGTTTTGCCTATTATCCGCAAATAAACGTTATTTCAAAACTCGAAAAAGACGTTTTCTCCGAAAAAGCCAACGAGGCTCTCGGAAAAACCACCGTAACGCTCACGAAGGACGACACGATTGCCTATTCGCAGGCGGAGGGCGAAGCGAGCGAGGGAAAAGCGATGGGAAGTATTCTCCCCGCGTTGTTTCTCTTAATCGGACTTTTGACGATGGTTACTACGATGCACCGTTTAACCGCAAAGGAAAAAACGCAAATCGGAACGCTCAAAGCTCTCGGCTTTCACGATAGCAAAATAGCCGTTCATTACACTTCTTTCGCGTTTTTCGTCGCCGTGCTCGGAACGGCTCTCGGCATAGCCCTCGGTTACGCCGTCGCTTGGGCCATTATGAACCCGAACGGTATGATGGGAACTTATCTCGACCTCCCCGAATGGAAACTCGTTTTCCCGTGGTTTTGCGGAGTTGCCGTCGCACTTATCGTGACGATTCTCACGCTCATAGGCTTTTTATCGGTCAAGCAAATGCTTGCGGGAACTGCCGCGGATACGCTTCGCCCCTACTCCCCTAAAAAGATGAAGCCGATGGCGATTGAACGCACGAAACTTTTCCACAAACTCCCCTTCGGCGCGCGTTGGAATATGCGCGATATAGTAAGGCACAAATCGAGAACGGCAATGAGCCTTATAGGAATTATCGGCTGCACGATTTTAATTCTCGCTTCGCTCGGAATGAAGGACACGATGAATTCCTTCCTCAATTTGTATTACGACAACGGACTGAATTACTCTTCGAGAATTTTCCTTTCCGAAAAAGCGACCGACGCCGAACGCCGGGCCGTTATAGACAAGTATAACGGAGATTTCGGCGGCTCGGTAAGCGTTCAGCTCGACGAAAAAACGATTTCTCTCGACATTTACGACGTAACGCGCGATAAAATCCGTATTATGGACAAAAATAACGATAAAATCGATATAAGCGACGACGGAGCGTACGTTTGTATGCGTCTTGCCGAGCAGTTTAACTTAAAAGCCGGAGATACGTTTACCGTAAGCCCCTTCGGAACGGACGACGTTTATAAACTTAAAGTGGCGGGGATTTTCAGGAGTGTTTCCGAAAACGTCGTTATCTCGGATAAGTACGCCGAAGCTTGCAACGTTCCTTACACGATTGATTCGGTTTACACCGACGTGGCAAAGAGCGACGTCGAGCAATCCGAAGTTATAAAGTCGGTGCAATCCAAGCAAATGATAATGGATTCGTTTGAAACGTTCCTCTCGCTTATGGATATGATGATTTATCTGCTCGTGGGCGGGGCGTTGGCTCTCGGAATAATCGTTTTGTATAACCTCGGCGCGATGAGTTACACCGAGCGTTACCGCGAAATGGCGACGCTTAAAGTCGTCGGTTTCCGCGATAAGAAAATCGGAAGGCTTCTTTCGGGACAAAACCTCGCTCTTTCGATTATCGGAATAATCATAGGCATTCCGCTCGGCGCGCTTACGCTTTCGTATATGCTGAAAACGCTTGCGTCCGAATACGAAATGAAAATGGCGATAGGATTCGGCTCATACCTTGTCACCGCGATTTTAACCGTCGGTATGTCGCTTCTCGTAAGCCTTATGGTTGCGGGGAAAAACAAGAAAATCGATATGGTCGAAGCCCTGAAAGGTCAGGAATAAACGATTTTACGGTAAATTTGCATAGTTGCGGGCGATTTGGCGTCGGAACACGCAAAAACGCCCGTGGCAATACGATGAAAAATCCGTTCGGCTTACCTCTCTTTGCCGAGCGGATTTTTTTACTTGTTTTTTAAAAAATATTGTGTTAAAATAATCAAAAAGATTTCGAGGATAAAATGGTAGACAACGAATCGCAGGAAATGTATCTCGAAACGATACTTAAAATACAAAAAAGAAAAGGAAGCGTCCGCTCGATAGAGATAGCGGAAGAACTCGGTTATTCCAAGCCGAGCGTTTCGCGTGCCGTGGGAATTATGAAAAAGGACGGCTTTATCGTCGTTGCGGCCGACGGACTTATAGAACTCACCGAAGCGGGCAAAGCGAAAGCCGAAAACGTTTTCGCGCGGCACAAGGCCTTAACGGAGGCGTTAATCGTGATGGGGCTTTGCAGAAAAGCGGCGGAAGAAAACGCTTGCAGGATAGAACACGTCATCACCGAAGAAGCGTTTGAAGCCATTAAAAAATATTTTGAAGGAAAATCCGTTTGAATCGTGATAGAATTTTGTTCGTCGTCGCCAATAAATTTTCTCCGTTTTAGAGATGATTTTCGGCTTTAAATTTAAAAATAACGAATAAATTCAGCGGCAGCCGCCCGTTGCTTTCAGGCAACGGGCGGCTGCCGCTTTTTAAATTTTAACCGAGCGTTTTAGCCGACGCAAGTTCTTTTAGTTTACTTTTCAAAAGCTCGTAAGCCTCTTCAAAATCCTCCGCGTGAGCCACGGCTTTTTCCATCGGGCAAATAGCCGTGCCGTCGCGGTTGATAATTCTTTCCGTCAAAACATCGTAAGAAAACGGTATGCCGTACTTCTCCAAAATCGCCTTGCCGCTTTTTGAAAGAGTTTTTGCAAAAACGCCGACGATTCCGCTCCGCGCGAAAAGCATTGCCGCCGCCTTCCCCACGATTAAATCGGCAACCGAAAAACCGCGCAAATCCACGCCGTTCCCGATAAAATCCATCATCGGAGCAATTCCTCTTTTCTCGCTGTAAAGGCATTTTCCGTCCTTGCACAGGCAAATCGTATGCCCCGCGAGATTTTCCTTCGCAATTTGTAAATCAGTCATCGTCACCCTTTATCAAAAGTCGCCTTAAAATCATAACGACGAACGGAACTGCGACGACCTGCAAAATCATTCCGTAAAGTCCCGCCTGAATTTGCCCCCATATAACGGCAGGCGTAAACGGAGTTATCGATTGAAAAATCAAAACCGAAATCATAAACGCGCTCCTGCCTGCAAGTTGCGCAAGAAGTACGGCGGGAAACGCAAACCACCCGTTTTTCGCTATCTTTTTTGAAAATAAGCCCGAAACGCAGGCAAAAATCGCAAGTTCCGCCGCCATAAAAGGTAATCTTGCGGCAATCGGCATAGGATTTCCGAACGCCGACGTGATTAAGAAACTTACGACGGGCGAAAGCACGCCGACCGCAAGCCCCCAACGCCACCCCAAAAGGCAACCGCCCAGCAAAACGGGCAAATACATAGGCAGCCACGAAACGCCGCTCTGCGCGCCCGCAACGAGGTGAAAAAGTTGCGGCAAAACAACGGCCAAAGCGCACATTCCCGCAGATATAAGTCCTTTAACGGTGATTTTCAACCGTAAAGAAAGTCCTTTTCTCGCTAAAACGTTTTCTATCATATTAAACTCCTTTGCCGAAATACGCGGCTATTTTTTGCATTTTATCCTGTTGTTTAACCTTGAACGGACAACGCTTATCGCAATGTCCGCATTTAAGGCAGGCGTCGGCCTTAACGCGCAACTTATCGTAATGGTCGTGCGCCATTTTGTCGCCCGCAAGCGATAAATCGTAATATTTATTTACGATGCCCACGTCTATTCCCGCGGGGCAGGGCTGGCAATGATTGCAATAAACGCAGTTTCCCACGGCCGATTCGGGCGTAAACTGCCCTATTATCGAATAATCCCTCTCGCTTTGCTCCGAAACGGGATATTTAAGCAATTCTTCCAAATCGCTCAATCCGCGAACCCCGGGGACGACCGCAATAACGGCGGGACGGTCCAGACAATACTGAATACATTGATTTTTCGTTAACGCCTTGCGGAACGGCGACGTGCTGTCCCGCAAAAGTTGCCCGCCGTGGAAGGGCTTCATAACGGATATGCCCACGCCCTCTTTTTCGCAACGGCGGAAAAGCTCGGCGCGCTCGTTCGTCGTGCCTATGCCGTATTCGTCGCCGCGCTCCAAATCGTAAGCGGGGTTTATCGAAAACATCATCATATCCGCAACGCCCGTATCGAGAAGTTTGTTCGCCACGCTCGGCGTGTGAGAAGAAAAGCCTATATGCCTTACGATTCCTTTCTTTTTCAACTCCTCAACGTAATCCAGAATACCGTTTTTCTTAATATCCTCGAAGTCGCTTTCCTCGTCCACGCAATGCAAAAAGCCGAAATCGACGTAGTCGGTTTGCAACGCTTCGAGTTCCCAGGAAAACGTGCTTTTTATCGTTTTTAAATTGCGCGACCAACCGTATTCCCCGCTTTTTTTATAAACCGCGCCGAAGTGCAACTGAAAATAAACCTTTTCCCGCTCGTTGCAAATCGCCCGCCCGAACGGCTCGTAAACGCTTCTGCCGCCCGCGCACAAATCGAAAAAGTTGATTCCGTTTTCAATCGCCCGTTCGATTACCGCCTGAATTTCCTCGGGCGCGGCGTCCTGAATTCCGCCCATTCCCAATCCGAGAACGCCTATTTTCTCGTTTCCGCGCGGAAGTTTTCTGTATTCCATTATTTTTCAAACTCCTTTGCAACTTCTTTAAGTAAATTTCTTATCGGTAAATGTTGCGGGCAGGCCGCCTCGCATTTTCCGCATTTTATGCAATCCGAAGCCTTGCCTCCGTTCTTCGTATGCACTTGATTATAATAGTAATCGGCGTTCCAATCGTGATAAACGTTTTTCGAGTTGAAGCAAGCGAACAAATCGGGAATGAAAATTTTCTTCGGGCAACCCGCCGTGCAATACCTGCAAGCCGTGCAGGGGATTAAATTCATCGATTTAAACACCTTGCAAACGTTTTCCACGGCCCGTTTCTCGCGCTCGTCCAGCGGCTTGAAATCGCGCATAAACGAAACGTTATCGTTCATTTGTTCGAGATTGCTCATTCCCGAAAGCGTCATAAACACTCCCTCGCAACCGGCGGCAAAACGAATCGCATAACTCGCCGCACTTCCGCCGTTTAATTCGTCAATGAATTTCTTCGCTTCCTCCGGAAGTTTTACGAGGTTACCGCCCTTCACGGGCTCCATAACGATAACCGGCTTACCGTACTTATTGCAAACCTGCAAACATTTTTTCGATTGTACGGCCGTATCGTCGTAATCGACGTAGTTAAGCTGGATTTGCACCGCTTCGATTTGGGGATATTCCCGCAAAATCTCCTCCAAAACCTCAGCGGTATCGTGGAAAGAGATGCCGAAATGCTTTATTTTGCCCTCCGCCTTGAATTCCAAAGCCTGCTCGTAGGCCCTGCACCGTTTGAAGTGGGCGAAATTCTCCTTCGACTGCGCGTGCATAAGATAAAAATCAAAATAATCCACGCCGCAAAGTTTTAACTGACTTTCAAAAAAAGGACGAACCCCTTCTTCCGTTTTAAAATAAAAGTTGGTCAGTTTGTTTGTGAGAACGAATTTATCTCTCGGATACCTCGCCGCAAGGCAATCGCGGATTGCCGTTTCGCTTTTACCGCCGATATAGCCGTGCGCCGTGTCGAAATAATTGAATCCGTTTTCGATAAAAACGTCAATCATTTTATTGAACTCGGCGTAATCCACCGCATCGCCGTTCATAGGCAACCGCATACAGCCGAAACCGAAATTTTTGCGTACGTTTTCAAACATAATTTTCCTCCTCCGCGTTCGCCGAGAACGGTATCCCGCGCAGCGTATATTTAATTAAAGTATAATCCACAAACGTTCGTTCGTCAAGCACATTTTTAAAAACCCGCCAGACAAATTTAATTATCGTGACAAATTTAAAGCCCGCCCGAAGGGGACTCCCTTCGGGCGGGCTTTGATTACACTTCGTTACGTCTTTAAAATTTTACGTCCAGCGGATTTGCCGCGTGAGCCGCTTCCACAACGTTTATGGTCATTGCCGAATGGAAAAGCGGAACGGCAAGTTCCCTGCCCTCGGTTATGGCGTAGTAAAGATTTTCGTAAATCCCCGCCGTGCCTACGTCGAAAGCAGTGCCGTCGTAATCGCCGCTTTCTTCGTGAACTTTCAGTTTTTCCACACAGTAAAGCGGATTGCCGTTTTCGTCTTCGAGGAAGTGCTCCTGAACGGGCTTTTCGGGATTTTCTCCGTCTACGATATATTTAAGTTCGTAATGCTTCGGCGTGCTTTTAAGCGTACCCTTCGAGCCTTGAATTTTAACGTTATAATCGCTGAACGCGTCTATGGAATTCATTTCTATATCGACGAGCGGTTTGTTCGGCGCGGTAAGCAAAATTTTAACGTAATCCTCGGCGTCGCCGCTTGTAAGACAAGTGTCGAGCTTTGAATAAACGACCTTCGAGTTTTTATCGAAATCGAGGAAACCGAGCCCCATAGCTATCGGGTGCGGACCGGTGTTATACGCGCTTCCGCCCATACACTTTTGCAAAGTTTGCCAATCCCATCTTCTCGCCAAAGCGTTGTAACGTATGCTGACCTGCTTAACGTCGCCGAGCGTTCCGTTTTTAACGAGCCTCAACGCGTCGAGATAAAACGGCGCGAGTTGGGTGTTCTGGAACACCGCGAGAACCACTCCGTTTTTCTTCGCCGTGTTTATAAGCGTTTCACATTCGTACGTATTTCTCGCAAAAGGCTTTTCGACAAGCACGTTTTTGCCGTGCTCCAAAAGTTCCTTCGTTATTTCAAAGTGCATATAAGAGAACGACGCGTTCACGACGAGGTCCACGTCGTTTTTGCCGAATAATTCCTTATAATCCGAGAAGACTTCGCAACCGGGATATAAATCCATCGCCTGTTTGCGGCGGCGTTCGTCGAAGTCCACCACGTATTTCACGTTATAATAAACGTTCCTTTCCGAGCGGCAATACACTCCGTGAATGTCCCTTCCGCTTCTGCCCTGACCTATTATCGCAAGATTCAGTTTTTTCATATCGTTGCCTCCTGATATTAACTATATTAAATCATTTGTTTTATAATTTAACCGTTTTTTGCTTGCAAATATCGTTTTTTTGTATTACAATCAAGCATATACGGACAAATCGTCCTTTTTATGGAGGAGTTTCGGAAAAATGGAAATCGAAACCGACCAAATCAAATATAACCATTTTTGTTATAAGAACCCGACGGCTATCCCCGAGAATTTTCAAAAACATTCCCACAACACTTACGAAATAATTTTCTTTGAAAAGGGCGACGCCACTTACGTCATCGAGGACAAAAGCTATCAGTTGAAGCGCGGCGACCTCGTTTTTATTCGCCCAATCAAATACCATTATATCGAACTTAAAGGCACGTCGGAATATTCCAGATTCAACGTGGCGTTCAGCAAATCGTTTCTCGACGAAAAGTTGCCGGAAAGTATTCCCGATTCCCTCGAAATCATCAACTGCCCGAAGGACAGCCTTATTGCCGAACTTTTCGCGCGAATGGAATATTACGAGAACAACTACGACAAGGAATCCTTCGTCGTTTTGCTCCGCTGCCTCATCACCGAACTTCTCTACAATATGCGGAACGTGAAAAACGATTTAAGCGGCAAGTCCGCGGGATTTTCTCCCTTTATAACCGAAGCAATCGATTATATCAACGCCCGTCTTTTCACGCTCGAAAGCATCAGGGAAGTGAGCGACAGCTTATACGTCAGCGAACAGTATTTATTCAGACAATTTCAAACGCAACTTAAAATTTCGCCGAAAAAATACATCAATTCCAAAAGACTTCTTTACGCACAGGATATGATTCGCCGAGGAATGAAACCCACCGAAATTTACTTGAATTGCGGCTTTGAATCTTACCCCGGATTTTACAAGCAATACGTTAAAACGTTCGGTTATCCGCCGTCGCAGGAGAAAAACGTCACTTTGAAATAATCGTAGTTCGCGTTTTCCCCGATTTAACTCCGCGATTTAAATCCTCGATTTCACTCCCGAATTTTATCCCCCGAAAATTTCTCCGCCGACGATTTTCCCGCCGACGAACGCCGCCTCGACGTTTATATCTTCGTCGAAAACGACTATATCCG
>ERZ808278.344-NODE-344-length-33578-cov-4.814157_pt1 | contig 33578 bp, 28 predicted proteins | sample MGYA00521239_ERZ808278 | MGnify/ENA primary metagenome ERZ808278 (study PRJEB31516, sample SAMN03275600) | gut metagenome | biome: mammalia-associated habitat; material: feces | host: Papio cynocephalus | place: Kenya | collected 2012-07-17 ... | reverse complement strand
ACAATTTTCTTTCCCACCGTTTTGTTGGTGGGAAAATTTCATAAATTTTATTTTTAGTCCTCAACCTATATTAAATTCCCACCCTACGTTCTGTCATTCCTCGACCGTACTTTATTGAATAATTTTACATAATAAAAAAGCCCTTTAAAAAAGGGCTTGATTTGCTATTTAATTTCAGCAAATATATCTCTCGGAATTAGAACATACTAGAGTTTACTACCTACAGCTTTATACAAATCAATATAGCTGATGTAGCATTCTGAACGTGTAGAATTTATCAATTTTTCAACGTTCAGCAAATTTTCTTCCATTTGGACTAAATCAAGTCTTGAAATAATACCTTGGTTATATTTGTCTTTTGTATAGCCAAAATCTCTTGTTTCAAGTTGATGTTGTTTAATGTGTTCATTCAATTTATCAGTATCATATTTTACAGATGCAAGTGCATCGTTTACTTCTTGGATAGCTGTCAAATTTGTTTTATAGTAGTTTTCAAGCATTTTATCGTATTGAACTTTTTTCAATTTCACATTAGCTATTCTTGAACCACCAGTAAATATTGGTAAAGTAGCACCAAGAGCTAAAGCTGCTAAAGTTGTTTCTTTTGAAAACATACTATGTGATGCATCTAAAAATGCCAAACCAGTAAGATTTATCGTTGGTAAAAATTCTTTTTTAGCAACTCTTACATCAATACCAGCCTTTTTAATCATTTTTTCTGCTTTTAAGTAATCAGGTCTATCCACAATAATTTCTGATGAAATTTCTGTTGGAATAGTACCTGTAAATTTAATTTGATTTAGTGGTGTAAATGCTAAATTTTCACCATTTTTAGGATCTTCGCCTATCAATACGCAGAATTGGTCTAACAATTTTGCTCTAGATTTTTTCAAATCAATTAAATCAGAAACACCATATACATAAGCTTTATTAGCTTTTACAGTATCTGCAGTTGAAACGATGCCCTCTTTGTTGCTTGCTAGCATCATATTATAAATATCAAGTCTTGAATTAACGATTTTTTCTTGATATTTAATAATTTCATTTAATTTAACTATATTAAAATACACATTACCTACTGCTGATGCGATAGAAATATATGCTGCTCTTTCATCGTCTTGAGATGCATTATACAATTCTTTTACAGCTTTTGTTTTATCTCTATTTTTCAAGAACAAATCAACTTCATAATTAAACATAGCAGGAATATTTACTACAAAATCATCCTTTTGCATACCCATCGCATTTACAAATGCTGGAGAAACACCAACACCAGCAGATGGCAATTCGTTTGCAAATTGAAGTTTCATATTTTGATAATATTCTTTTACAGTTAAACTTGCCATTTTAAGGTCGTAGTTTTGTTTAATAGCCAAGTCTATATAATTATTTAGATTTTTGTCATTAAACTTTTTCCAAAAATCCATATTTACATAAGCATATTTATAATCATCATTTTCTTTTTTAGATTTTTTAACTTTATGATTATAAACAGTTTGTTGGTTATTTTTATTATTATTTTCGGTAATTGCAAATGCTGGCATAACGTAAGTGAAGTTAAAGCATGCTAAAATTAAAATTGCCGTAATTCTTTTTAAATTCATTATCTTACCTCATACTTGACAAATCTGATGAGTACATGTTACCATATCTTTGTTACAAATGCAACATGTATTTTTTGAAACAAGTTAGTTATGTAACATTCTTAAACAGACTAGGGGTAAGGAATGACAACAAAACAAGTAGAAGAAGCACGTAAAGATTTTAGCAAATCTGCGTTTTATATGATACAAAAATTATCTATATACACAGACCAATTAGCTAAAAACTTTTTTGAAATAAGAAATGTAGATATAACACATGATGAATTTATCGCAATTAATCAAATCTTAAATCATCCAGACATTTGCCAACGTGATTTAGCAAAGTTAATCTTGAGAGATAGAGTTAGAACAGGTAGAATACTTAACTCATTAGAAGAAAAAGGCTATATTACAAGAACAAATGATACAAAAAATAATAGACTTGTAAGAAGATTAAAAGTAACAAAGGCTGGCAAAAAGCTTTATGAAACACAGTTTGCGATAATGGACAAAGTGATGGCAAAACTGGTTGAAAAATTTTCAGAAAAACAACTATTTGATTTAAGAGATACTCTAGTTCAACTAGAACAAGCCTTATCAGAAATCGTAGAATTTAATATTTAACGTCATAGGAGAAAATAAAATGACAGAAGATAAAGAATTAAAAAAAGAGCTAAAGAAAAGTTATAAAAAATCAATCGGTATAATAATTGCCGTAATACTTTTAGCAGCAACAGGTATAGCAATTTTTGAAGCAATGCATTTTCAATCAACAGAAGATGCATACATTGAAAACCATACAGTCCAAGTTGCACCAAAAGTTGCCGGTCAAATTGTAGCAGTATATATTAAGGATAACCAAGCAGTTAAAGAGGGTGACTTAGTAGCAGAAATTGATAATGCTGATTACAAGGTAAAACTTGAACAAGCAGAAGCAAATTATCAAAGTGCTTTAAAATCTCAAAACATAGCAAAAGCAAATCTTTCTGCAGTAGAATCAGAAATTGCACTTGCTAAAAAAGATGTAGACAGATATACAAAATTGTATGAAACAGGTTCTGTATCAAAACAAACACTTGATAATGCAGTTACAAAATACGAAAGTGTAAAAGCAAGACAAGAAAACGCAGAACAAGCCATTTTGACAAAAAATCAAACTAATGTTGCTGATGCCGACATTAAAGTTTTGAAAGCTAAAAGAGATCAAGCCCAATTAGATTTATCATATACAAAAATTTATGCCCCACAAGATGGTACAGTATCAAGTAAGAGAGTTGAAAAAGGTGCTTATGTACAAGTTGGAAGTCCTTTGTTTGTAATCGTTCCAAATGATGTTTGGGTAGTTGCAAACTTTAAAGAAAACCAATTAGAAAAAATGCGTCCTGGACAAACAGTAGAAATCAAAGTTGATACATATCCAAAACATAAATTTAAAGGTAAAGTAGACAGTATTCAACGTGCCTCTGGAGCTAAAGCTAGTTTATTTCCACCTGAAAACGCTGTAGGTTCTTTCGTAAAAATTGTACAAAGAATCCCTGTAAAAATTATTTTTACAGAAGATATAGACAAAGACCAATACTTATTAGTTCCAGGAATGTCAGTAATTCCTAAAGTAAGAGTAATTGAATAATAGGTAGAAAAAATGTCAGAAGCAGTAGCTACAACTGAAGAATGGAAACCTAAGTATGGACCTTGGATTGCAGCAATTCCGACAATGTGTGCAGCATTTATGTTTGTACTTGACGAAACAATCGCAAACGTTGCACTTCCTCACATGGCTGGAACTTTTTCTGTAAGCCGTGAAGAATCAATGTGGATTTTAACCTCATACTTGGTTGCAAGTGGTATCACAGTTCCTACTGTAGACTGGTTCTGTAAATTACTTGGCAGAAAAAATTTCTTTATGCTAAGTATTATGATTTTCACAATATCATCCTTCTGTTGTGGTATCGCAAACTCAATAGAAATGATACTTGCAGCAAGAATTTGTCAAGGTTTCGGTGGTGGTGGATTATTACCGATTTCACAAGCAATTTTGCTAGAGTCATTCCCAAAAGACCAACGTGGTAAAGCAATGGCAGCATTTGGGCTGGTAATCGTAATGGCACCAATCATTGGACCTGTTCTGGGTGGTTATATCACCGACAACTGGAATTGGCCATGGATTTTCTTCATAAATATTCCAGTCGGATTTTTAACTTTATATATTTCTAAAACATTACTTGAAGACCCACCTTACGCAAAAAAACAAAAAGGTGTAAAACTTGATGCAGTTGGGTTTTTCTTCTTAGCATTATGGATTGTATCACTTCAAATAGTTCTTGATAAAGGTAACAATGCTGACTGGTTCAATGCATCTTGGATTTGTAAATTAACAGCCGTATCTGTTATTTCAATGATAATATTTATCATTTCTCAGATAAAAAGTAAAAATGCACTTGTTGATTTAAGTATTTTTAAAGATAAAAACTATTCAATCGGTACACTCGTTCAAGTCATAATTCAAGGGGTAGTTTTAGCATCACTTGCTATACTTCCTCAATTCCTACAATCACTAATGGGATATGACGCCTTCTTAAGTGGTTTATCAATTATGCCTCGTGGGGTTGGTAGTTTTATTTCGTTAGCACTTTGCGGACAACTTACAAATAAAGTTAATAACAAACTACTAATTTTAATAGGTTTTGTACTTGTTGGAACATCAGGTTTAATGCTTGGTAACTTAAATCTTGATATTTCAAGTATGAATATCGTTATTCCAAACTTTGTATTCGGTCTTGGTATGGGATTTGCGATGATTCCAGTAATTTCATTATCAGTAATGACTTTACGCAACGACCAAATGACAAACGCAAGTGGTGTTCAAAATTTGCTTAAAAACATAGGTGGTTCAATCGGTACATCTCTTGTAGGTACATTAATTACAAGATTTGCACAAATTCACCAAGCATATTTGGTTGGAAATCTTCATCCACTAAACCCTGTTTTTGAAACTAAATTACAAGCTACTTGGGGAGCATTGAGTCAGTATACATCAATGGATATGGCAAATTATATGGCACAGTATTCACTTTATGGGGAAATGGTAAAACAAGCAAACCTTTGGGGATTTATCGAAACCTTTAGAATTTGTGGTATTGCGTGTTTTGTCGTTATTCCGTTTATCTTCTTATTGAAAAATATGAAGAAAGAGGATATTAAAACAAAGGAAAATTCTTAATTTTTTTCGACATACCAAATGCACTTTATTCCAGTTTTATCATAAGAAAAACATTTATAAGGTGTCATAGTTAAATTCTCCCACTTTATTGAATTACCCTGAATTTTTCCATTTTCAAATTTTGCCATGGTAACAATTGCTTTTGGATATTCATTCAGAAGTTGTTTTAAATTTTCAGGATACAACTCTTGTTTAAAATATGCAATAAAAAAAGCATTTTTGTCTACTAAGTTTGATAATCTTTTACTATTATAAACTTGAATGTAAGAATCTTTTTTACCTTCTTCAAAATAACACCATTCAGTTTCTTTCGGAAGATTTTTTGTATCAGTTGTATAATCCTCATCCGCACAATAGCTTTTTAAGTCAAAGTTCTTTTTAACTTTGTACGGAGTTAAAACATATCCAACATAATTTACATCATCAAGAATAATACGACTATTTTCAAGATTTTTGTCATTTATAATCGATTTGAATACATTTTGTGTTTCATAAGAAAAAATCTCTTTATTAACAATATCACTCAAACTTCCATAAGAATATAAATTAAAAATAGAAACAATAGCCAAAACTATCATTAAAGGTTTTGAAGATTTTTCTTTTTCTACACCTAGCCAAATGACTAGTATTAAATAAATATAATAAAAATAATGATTCCAATAATGTCCGTAGTATTTGAATATACAACAGTACGTAAGCATTAAATAAGTAAAACTCAAGAAAAATAGAGCTTTTTTAGAATTTTTTATTAAATATACAGAAACTAAAACGCAAATAAATACCGGTATAAAATACCACCAAGTTACGTTACCTAAAAATGCTGAAATCCCTTTAAATTCATCCAAATACGTAGCATCTGAACCTACTAAAAGATACAATATCAAACTTCCGCCAAGTACAAATATTATTGATGGAATTATTAAATTTTTAAGGTCTTGCTTTTCTTTAAAAAAGTCGTACAAAAACAATATTCCAAACGCTGTTGCACCAAATAATGCCATTACTGATGTATTTGCACAAAGGACCAAAAGTATTGAATATATTATTGGATGTTTTAATTTGTCCTTAAATAATATTGTAAGTAGAAATAACAAAAATATTCCTATTGAATAACATCGTGCTATTATTGGATACACCGTAAAAAATGGGAATGAAAATGTTATCAAAACTTTTACCAAATTATTAAATAGAGCTTTCTTCCATAATAAAAGTATTGCTCCAAAACAAAATACCCAATTTAATATTTGCATTACATAAGGATAGCCCCAGTTCATTTTTGCAAATGGCATTAGCATTAAATACCAAATTAAGGTGTGACCTTCTATTTTCATTAATTTAATTATTTCTACAAAGCTCAAATCTTGTGCTATTGTCCAAGCGTGGGCTTCATCTAACCACGGTATATGATTAAACATTCTGAATAATGTCGCAACAACCCATATAACTATCGAAATTACAAAAAGTTTATCTTTCATGGTATTCCTGTTCAGTATTTACTTTCCATAAAATATTTTTATCAGAATCATTTTTTATAACTCTAACCGCTTCAAAACCACTCAACATAGAGTGATCCATATTGTTATATTTATGTTGACCGTTTCTACCAATGCAATAAAGATTTTCAAAAGTCATTAAATATTCTTTTACTTTATCAAAGTTTTCATAAGTATCAAAATAAGCTGGATAAGCCTTTTCAACCTTTTCTCTCTTTGTTTTTAAAACATTTTTCTTATCTATAATACCAATTTTTTCAGCCTCAGAAATTGCAAATTCAATAAAGTCCTCGTCAGACATATTCCAAAAATCGTCATTTTCATTACAGAAATATTCTAATGAAACTAAAACTTTATGTTCAAAATCTTTTACAAGATAAGGCGACCAGTTGTTCATAACCTGTAATCTACCTACTTTAACATCAGGTTCTTGAATATATATCCAATTATCAGGGCAAATATTACCTATTGTTTTATAATCGGTATTATTTTTAAGTTTCAATTCGTCTAAATACAAAGCCACAAGCATATAATCACGATATGGCAAATCCTTTGCTATATCAAAAATCTCTTCATTTGGTTTATTTTTTAAGCATAAAATCAAATCTTTTACAGGCATAGAAGATAAAACAATATCGCCATAATATTCATACTCATTACCATTTTCAATAACAGTCAAAGATTTTATCTTATTCTCCTCATTATTCAAAGCCACAACCTTAGAATTTAAGTGAATTTCGCCACCGTTATTTTTAATATAATCAGCCATCAAATTCCAAAGTTGACCGCAACCAAATTTTGGATAGAAAAATTCGTCAATCAAAGTTGTTTCTTTCTTTTTAGTTAAATGTAAATCGTTCAATACGGCTTTTACTAAAGACAAACCTTTAATTCTTTGTTCACCCCATTCTTTAGAAATATCTCTCGGATGACGACCCCAAACTTTTTCGGTATAGTTTTCAAAAAATGTTTCGTACAAAACTTTTCCAAAACGATTTATCATAAAATCTTCAAGATTATTTTCTTTTCTTTTTATAATTGTAGATTTCAAATAACTAAATCCGGCAACAAGAGTTTTTATAATACCTAAATTAAGAATTGTACTCAATTTTAAAGACACAGGATAATCAAAGAATTTACGAGTATAATAAATTCGTGAAAATCTACGACGTTTTAGCATAACCTCATCCATCTCATTAGGATTTGCATTATTTGTTTTTGATAAATTATTAACTTCTCTATCTAAAATCACATCATCAATAGATTTTTCACTTTGAAGAGGCAAAAATTCTTCCCATAAATCAAGAATTTCTTGTGATTTAGAAAACATTCTATGTCCACCCAAATCAACACCAGAACCGTCAAAATCAACAGTTCTAGAAATTCCACCAACCTCATTTAATTCTTCAATAATAATCGGTTTAACATCTTCTGTTTCAGTTAAAAATTTATACGCAGAAGCAAGTCCAGCTGGACCACCACCAATTATTAAAGCAATTTTATTTCTCATAAAGTATTTAAAACCCCATTCAAAGCTTCCAAACTTCTGTTTGCAAGAATTTCAGCTTTAGCTTTTTTATCTTTTCTGATTTTTTTAGGTAATTCAATATTATTAATCAAAGCCCAATTAGAATTAACAGGTTGAAGTTGCTTATGGTTTTCGTCAGTAATATAGTTCAACAAAGCACCCAAAATACATTCTGACGGTAATTCCAACATACTTTCACCCTTAAGACGTTTTGCCATATTGATACCAGCAATCAAACCTGATGCCATACTTTCTGTATAACCCTCAACACCTGTAATTTGACCAGCAAAGAAAAGATTTTCTCTTTTCTTAGTATTCAATTTGTTTGTCAAAATCTTTGGACTATTTATAAACGTGTTTCTATGCATTACTCCATAACGCACAATATTAGCATTTTCTAGCCCTGGAATTGAATGGATAAGTTCTTTTTGGAAACTCCATTTTAAATTTGTTTGAAAACCTACAAGATTATACAAAGTCTTTAATGCATTGTCTTGTCTAAGTTGAACAACTGCATAAGAAATCTCATTTGTTCTTTTATCAACAAGCCCAACAGGTTTCATAGGTCCAAATCGTAGAGTATCAACACCACGAGAACCTAAAACCTCAACTGGCAAACAACTTTCAAAGAATTTAGCATTCTTTTCAAATTCTTTAAGTTCAATTCGTTCAGCATTGATTAAAATGTCGTAGAATTTTTCGTATTCTTCTTTATTCATTGGGCAGTTTATATAAGAAGCCTCGCCCTTATCGTATCTTGAACCATAAAAAGCTTTATCAAAATTGATACTATCCTTTTCAACAATAGGTGCTACTGCATCAAAGAAGTGCAGATGTTCTTCTTGCGTAAAGTCTTGAATACTCTTTGCCATACTATCAGAAGTCAAAGGACCAGACGCTATAATAACGTCACCATCAGGAATTTCATCAACTTCTTCTCTAATCAAATTAATTAAAGGATTTGCTTCAATTAATTCTGTAACTCTTTTTGAAAACGCTTCTCTATCAATAGCAAGAGCATTACCAGCAGGAACTTTAACGTCAAAAGCTATCTTTATAAGTTCTGAATCCAAAAGCTCCATTTCTTTTTTCAACAAACCACTTGCAACTGACAAATCATAAGAACCCATACTGTTTGAGCATACAAATTCTGCCAATTTTTCAGTAGTATGTGCACCAGTCATCTTAACTGGACGCATTTCGTACAAATCTACTTCTATCCCTCTTTTAGCAAGTTGTAAAGCTGCTTCACTTCCAGCCAAACCTGCACCAATAATTTTAACTTTCATAAACTAAGTATACCAAAAAAATTTATTTAGTGTAAAATGACAATATGAACAAGAAAAATATATTAGTCGTATTCGGAACAAGACCCGAAGTTATTAAATTAGCACCTGTTATTTTGGAACTTAGAAAGTATCCTGAAAAATATAATGTAATTGTTTGCAATACAGAGCAACAAAAAGAACTTTCTAACCAAACTTTATCGTACTTTAACTTAAAGGCAGACATAAATCTTGACTGTATGAAACCAAATCAAACCTTGGCAGAAGTTCAAGCAAGAATTTTAACATCTTTAAGCAAAGTTTTTGATGAAAATAAAATTGATGCAACTATCGTTCAAGGCGATACAATGACAGTTCTTTGCGGAGCATTAACAAGCTACTACAATAGAGTTCCTGTATTCCATGTGGAAGCTGGTCTTCGTTCTTACGATATATTTGAACCATTCCCAGAAGAAGTTATGCGTCAAATGACTTCTCGTGTGGCTGATTTACATTTCTGCCCAACAGAAAAAAATCAAAAAGCATTATTAAAAGAAGATATTGATAAAAATAAAATTCACGTGGTTGGTAACACCGTAATTGATGCGTTATTCTGCTTGTCAGAAGAAACAATGCAAAATGCAAACAAATTCTATGAAGAACAAGGTATCAAAATTGATAACAACACAATTCTTGTTACAGCGCATAGACGTGAAAATCACGGAGAAAGAATTGACAGAATTATTGAGGCTATAAAAACTCTTGCTCAAAAGCACACTTCTCATAGCTTTATAATTCCGGTTCATCCAAATCCAAACGTAAAAGAAAAAATCTATAAACACTTAGATAATATTGAAAATGTTCATTTATTAGCACCACTTGATTATCCAAATCTTGTGTACTTGATGAAGAATGCTAAACTTATCCTTACAGATAGTGGCGGAATACAAGAGGAAGCACCGTCTTTCGGATGCCCTACTCTTGTAATGAGATATGAAACAGAACGTCAAGAGGGTATTGAGGCAGGCGTTTCAACTCTTGTTGGTGCAGAATATGATAAAATCGTTAAACTAAGTGACGAAATCCTATCAAAAGATAAAGCAGAAACAAGATTGAGCGTTCAAAACCCATACGGTGACGGAAAATCTTCTCAAAAAATTGAAAAATTGATTTCTGAATTTTTTGATAAATAAAAAAATTAACCAAAAGAGTGGCGAAGCCAAAGGCTTCGCCACTCTTTTGAGATAAAAAACATCAATTTGTCTATAATTATTCATCCATAGCGTTAAGAATAATTTTAGAGAATTTTGTTTTGTAAAATTCAGTATTAATATTCAATTTAGTACCGATAGCAAATAGAACATCCAAGTATTCTTTTTCTCTTTCAGTATAGCTCTTTTCAAATTCTTCAAGAATATCACCCATTTGAATAAAGATTTTACTGAAATAAATATTTTGAGCCTCAGAAATTTCAACTTTCATATCCAATTGTTCAATTTGGTTGAAGATTTCTAAAGTTGCCTCAGCCTGACTATAATCAAGATTTTCTGCTAATCTACTTACACTTTGCAATAATTTTTTAGAGAAAATTTTACTTGTTGGCATTTTATCTATTTCTAAACCAAGTTGTTTTGCTTCAGAGTCAATATCAATAGCCTCTTGAATTGTATCATCATCAAAATATCCTTTTGAGTCAGTAAACAAGGTATTAAATCTCTTAGTTAATGCGTATTGGGCAGAAATTTTGAATTCTGGCGGAATTGCCAAACCTAAAGACTGCATTTGAGAAATTGAACTTTTGCCATCAAAGTACATTTTTTGGTATGTTTCCGCAAATTTATCCATTTGATCTTTCAATAACATAGCCAATAAATTTCTACGTTCTTCAATGAAAATGTCTTTTAGAGTAAAGTATTTTTCGCCAAAATATTCATCAATTTTTCTGATAATCTCTGTTAATGGTAAGTCTAAGAAAGTTTTAACCAAATCTTCTTGAGTACAATAGAAATCTTTTTCGTTTGTGAAATCTTTAATTGCACAATGGAAATCGCCACCTTGATATTGCATTAAGGCAACCATTGTATCAAAAGTTTCTAATGTAATATTTGATTTAATCTCAACGTGAGCAATTACGAAATTTGTAGAACCTTTTGCAATTTTCTTGTAAGCAAGTTTTCTTGCCGTATAGCAATAAAGATTTTCTTCTTCGTCAAAATCTTTAAATAAAGACATAATTGCCCACAAAGCTGCAAGTTGTTTGATACTTACAACACTTGGTCTTACAAATTTGTCATAAATTTGACGACCATTACCGTATTCTTTGATATTACTTTCTGCTTTTTCTAAAATAGATAAAAATTCTTCTTCTAAATCTTCATCCGTGAATGATTTAGCAAGTTGCATAGCTCTTGCTGCATATTTCATAATTTGAGTTGTTTCAATACCAGAAATTTCTGAGAAAAACCAACCGCAACTTGTGAACATCAACAAGGCTTGTCTTTGAATTTCTAATAATTTCATAGCAGAAATTTTATCTTCGCCTGAAAGACCATCTAAGAAATTAGCTTTTTGGTATTTTTTAACATTCAAAATTGCTCTATCAAGAATTACGTCAATGTAATTGTTTCTAGCAGACCAAACATCTTTAAAATATTTTTTGCCCTCTTTTACGTAAATATCAACCAATTTATCACGTAAGAAATTCAAAGCTTCTCTAAGAGGTTTTCTCCATTTTTGATTCCATCCTGGATGACCACCAGTAGAACAACCACAATCATCAGACCAACGTCCAACACCATGGAAACAACTCCAACTTGAAGCTTGTTTAATATCAACCTCATATTTTACACCAAATCTATCTAAAAATTCAGCATAATTAACAATTTCAAAGCCCTCATCCTTGGCTCTAACTTTTACAACATAAGCTAATGCCATATCCCCAAATTTTGTGTGGTGACCATAACTTTCACCATCAGTTGCAATATTAATTAATTGAGGATATTCTCTTGTTGGAGAAACTCCCTCTTTTAATCTTCTAATAAATTTATTACCGTCTTTTAGTAATTCGTCAAAAGCTACCGATTTAGAAATAGCTCCATCATAGAAGAATAAATCAATATATTTACCTTTACCTTTTTTCAAGAAATATCTGTAAGGTCTTGCAGGATCAATGTTACCCCAACTTACATCTTGCCAATTATCGGCTTCAATTTTCTTAAATCTTAAAGCTTGATATGGAGAAAGAACAGTAAATTTGATACCATTTTCTACTAAAACTTCTAAAGTTTCATCATCAACAGCAGTTTCTGCCAACCACATACCCTCTGGTTGACGACCAAAACGATAGAAGAAGTCTTTGATACCCCATTTTACTTGAGCCTCTTTATCCTGTCTGTTTGCTAATGGCATAATAATATGGTTATAAACTTGTGCCAAAGCATTACCATGCCCGTTATGTTCAATTACACTTTCTATATCAGCTTTTATAATTCTGTCATACGCATACGGAGCGTGTTCTTCCATCCAAGACAATAATGTAGGACCAAAGTTAAAGCTCATATACTCGTAGTTATTTACTACGTCTAAAATTTTATTTCTACTATCAACAATTTTTGACACAGAATTTGGGTTATAACATTCAGAACAAATACGTTCATTCCAATCGTGGAACGGAGCAGCACTATCTTGTGTTTCAATAGATTCCAACCACGGATTTTCTCTTGGCGGTTGGTAAAAATGCCCATGTATTGTCAAAAAATTCTTTTTATCACTCATCTAATATAATCTCCCTATTATATTATGAGTGTAACATATTTAAAGAAAATTTATCTCATATATATGATTTATTTAAATTTATTTTTTAACTTCTTTTTTCTTGATAACAGTTAAAGAATCAACATCAACCCAAGCATCACCCAAAGCTGAAGAGAATACTGTACCTGTATATTCAATAACATCACCATTGTTCAAATCAATAAATTTTTCTGCCATATCTCTTGATAAAAAGTTTTTTAACTCTGATAATGGAATATCATTTGAAACATTTGGTCTTTGAACTAAAAATGTTATATAGTTTTCAGAACTTCTCATTGCAGGTTTGTAATCTAAACCTAAAATAGAAAATTTATCAAAGTTTGCTGAAATTTTTACTTTTTTATTTAAATATTTGTCAGGATTATCGATTAAGTCTAATGGCTTTACAGAAACAGCTTCAGCTTGTTGAGGTTGCATTTGTGGAGCTTTCTGTAATTTTTTATTTAATACGGCTTTTTCGCCTTTTTCAACAGTCGTAACTGTGGTTTTTTGAACCTTTTGTCCTTCAGCATTTACCGATAAAAGAGTTGAACTAAAAGTAAAGCCTAATACAAAAACTACAACTGCAATAATTATTTTATTTTTCATTATAAATATCCCTTTCAATTACTTTCTTATTTTAACATAATAAAATTATTTTTCATTAATCGTTAGCATAAATTTATAAAATAAACATAAAATATGTTAAGAACTTTGTTTTTTAAATAAAGCCGTGGTAAAATGTAAATTAATCTTAGGGGAAAGTATAAACCAACTACAAATCGGAGAATGAATATAGGGGTGCGAAAAAGCCATGATAAGTGGGTTTAGCAACGATAAAGTAAACGTTAACATTAGATATGTTAACATGCCAACAGCCATGACTGATAGATTTGAAATCAGCCATGATACTGTTAATGTGTTCAGAATTCGATTTAATAATGTATTTAAAAATGAAAAAATAATGTATGGCACAATTGCTGTATTAATCAGCTTATTTTCCCTATTAGCCGGATATACAATTTACTATATTTACGATTTGTATCAATTAGATTCACACCCAATTAAGATTAAAGAAGAATTTGTAGCCGATACGGGTATGGCAAATAGCGATGTATCCGACTTAGACGCACTCTATAGCATGGGTGCAAGCTCTAGCCAAACAACTGGTTCTTTACCAACCCCAATGAACACAGGATATGGTCAAACTCCAACACCAAATGACGGTGGAGTATCTGGAGTTTATGTGCCAAGAAAAGGTAGAAAGATTATTGATGTTGAAGACGATATTGATGGAGCTGACATTGCAATCGCAACAGGTCAGAAAAAAGTTTCTTTCTCTGTATCTGATAAAGAAAGAACAAACCCATTTGTACCTTACACAAACGCATTAGGTGCAAAAAAACGAGTTAGCTATCCAGAACCTCTTCCTCAAGTTCCAGAAGATTCTGATGCACAAAAAGTTCTTACGACAACAATTTCAGGTATTTTGTATGATAGATATAGTCCATCAGCAATCTTAAACATTCAAGGCTCAGATTACCTTGTAAAAAAAGGTGACATGATAAACAGATTTAAAGTACTAGATATTACTAACTCAACTGTAACAGTAAGATTAGGTTCTAACGTATATAGTGCAGGAGTTGGTGAACAAATCAATGGTAAATTAGAATATAATACTATTTCTAATTTAGGTAACAAATTTGGCGGTTCTGCTGGAATCGACAGAATGATTTATAACTCAAATCAAAGATTATAGGACAATAAATAAATGATAAAAATTAGGGTAAAAAATTTAATATTATATACTGTATTAACAGTAATATTATTAGGCGGAATTACAGCTTTTGCTGCAAATCAAAAGCCTGTACTTAGAGATACAAAACCATCTCAAATGAAATTAGAGGGCGATATTCAATTCACTCGTTCAAATCCAAGAATTACCTTGAGTTTGAGAGATTCTGATGTTCAACAAGTACTTAGAATGTTTGCCGATAAGGCAGGCTTGAACATTATGTTCCACAATTCTGTTCCAAAAGATAAAAAAATTACTTTAGACTTAGTAAATGTACCTTTGAATGATGCCTTCAAGATGGTTTTACAAGTATCTGAATTAACTTATTACATTGACAACAGAACAATGATTGTCGCAAATGCAAAAGAAGCAAAAGATTTAACATATTCAAGACATACAATGACAGCTCTTCCAGTAAAACATTTGGATGCTGCTTTAATTGCTAACTTTTTGAACAAAAACATTTTTTCACAAAATCTTCCAGGTTTATCAACAGGTGATATTGTAACAACAAACCCACTTGATAACGAATTATTGATTTTTGGTACAAAAAACGATGTTTTGATGGCTCAAAGAATACTTGATAAATTTGATAAAAAACCAAAATCAACAACATTCATATTAAATCACACAACACCAAAAGAAATGGCTGACTTGATTTGTAAAATCTTAGTTCCAACAACATTTGGGGCTAAAAGTGGTGGTACTGGCGGGGCTAGTGATGTTTTTGTATCAAGACCAACTGGTGGTGCTGGTGAAATTAAACTTGGTGAAGGTTTTGTTGCTTGCGAAATTAAAAATGATGTAAAAGCAGGAACATTCTCATCATTCCCTACTCAATCTTTAACAGTATCTTATTATCCACAAATTGGTACTATCAATATCATTGGTGGCAATGATAACCAAATAGAAACAATTAGAGATTTCGTAGCAGAACATGATAAAAAGCAATTAATGGCATATCTTGAAATTGCGATTGTTGAATCAAGCGAAAATGGTTCAAAACAACTTACAAATGAATGGGCTTATGCTCACGGAAACACAATGGTAACTATGAACGGTGGTTTAGCAACAAGTATTTTATTACGAGGACCTGTGCCAATTCTTGGTGACAACCCAGTAAAAAATAATTATGCAACAACAATTGAATGGGCTGTTAACTATTTGATGACAAATACTAAAGGTAAATTACTATCAAACCCTCGCATTTTGGTTACAAACGGTCAAACTTCAACAATTGACTTAACTGAAGATTATATCAAAAAAGTTACAACAGATTCAGGTACAAATGCAACAACTACTGGTTCATATAAGTTAACTAAAAACTATGAAATCGGTAACGATAAAGGGTTAAAATTCTCTATCACTCCTCAAATAAGCCCTGAGGGATATGTTACATTTAACATCAATCCTAATTATACAGTAATCGCTGGTCAATTAGGTGAGGGTGATGAAGTTGAAGCAACTTTACTTGCAAGAAGAAACCTTGATTTGAAAAACATTCGTGTAAAAGACGGAGATACATTAATTTTAGGAGGTCTTGTTAATGAACAAGAAACTAAAGGTATTTCAAAAATTCCTGTACTAGGTGATATTCCAGTAATTGGATTTTTCTTCCGTTCTTCAAATTTATCAAGAAGTAAATCTGAATTTATCGTAATGGTAACTCCTAGAATTATCTTTGATGAAGAAGATATTGAAACTTACAAAAACATTCAAAGAACTAAAAGAAGTCGTGAATTATAATGGATGAAAAAATACAAAAATTAAAAGCTAATATAAATAAGGAAGTAGTATCAAAATTTGATATTGCAAAGTTGAATGAATTTCAATTTTTGCCAATAAACGTAAAGAATACTACACTTTTTGCTGTGGGAAACCAACACACAAACAAACACGAGGCTGGAGAATTAATAAAAGCTGTTTGTGGGTGTGAAACTCAATTTATTTTTCTTCCAAACGAAGCTTTTGAAGAATTGTTTGTAAGCATAAATCCTCAAACTGAAGAGATTTCAAATACAGAGCAACACGGTATTCAAGCAACAGAAGAAACTCCTACAGACCTTAATCCAAATAAAGAAGTTGAAAGACAAGTTCCTAAGACTTTTGCAGAAATGAATAAAATGGTTGGAGATATTCTTTACAACAAGGGTGAAATTACAGAAGTTCAACTTGCAGAAGCTATGGAAGATGCTAAAAAAAGGTTAGAACCTATCGGCTCAATCCTTTATCAAATGGGAGCAATAGCATTACCTAGATTAAGAACTGTATTATCAGAAGTTTTTAATATGGAAAACGTTACAACAGAAATGTTTAAAGCGTTAGATAAAAATATAAAAATGTTACCTGAAGATTTTATCAGAGAAAACAAAATCTTACCAATGTTTACAGATGGTAAAATCTTGAAAGTTGGTGTGGTTGAACCTTATAATACAGCTTCTCTAAAAGAAATTGTTTACATCACAGGTCAAAATCCAAAACCATATATAATTACATCTTTTGAGTTTGAACAAACCGTTGATAAATATTTTTCAAAAGAAAAGAAACAATCTGACAACATCTTAAAAAAATTGGAAGCAGAAGCAAGTCAACTGAGTGTTGAAGATTCTCTTTGGGAACAAATTGATAAAGAATTACAAGAAAATTCAGGTACAGTTGCTGAATTTGTAAACAAGATTTTGACAGATGCTATTGATTTAAAAGCATCAGATATTCACATTGAACCAAGATTAAAAAACCACGTGGTAAGATACAGAATCGATGGTATTTTAAGACACGCACTTGATTTACCAGCAAAAATTGAACAACCTGTATTAACACGTTTTAAAGTTCTTTCAAGAATGAATATCGCTGAACACAGACGACCTCAGGATGGTACTTTCACTATTAACTACAAAGACAAAGAGTTTGACTTCCGTATCAACTCACTTCCTGTTTCTGGTAAAGAAAAAATGGTAATCCGTGTACTTGCACCAGCAGTAACACTAAATTCTTCTGAAAAAGAAATCAAATTAATGGGGGCAAGTGAAAGAGATATTCAAAAGATTAAAAAACTTATCACAAGTCCAAACGGTATTATTTTAACATCAGGTCCTACTGGTTCTGGTAAAACTACAACCTTGTATTCTATTCTAAAGAATTTGAATACTGAGGGTGTAAACATTACCACAATCGAAGATCCGATAGAAATCAAGTTAGAGGGCGTTAACCAGTCACAAGTTAACGTAAAAGCTGGGATTACGTTCGCATCTTGTATGAGAGCAATCTTAAGACAAGACCCTGATATTATACTTGTTGGTGAAATTCGTGACTACGAAACGCTTGAAGTTGCTATTTCAGCAGCTCTTACTGGTCACTTAGTACTAAGTACCGTTCACACAAATTCTGCAGCATCAACACTTACTCGTTTAATCGAAATGGGTGCTAAAGATTACTTGGTATCTTCAACTTTAATGGGTGTAATTTCACAAAGACTTGTTAGACACCTTTGTGCAGACTGCAAGGAAGAATATTACCCATCTCACGAGGAAGCTGCTCAAATCTTTAATGATGAAGAAGATATACAAAAACTTATGCAAACAAAATTGTATAGAGCAAAAGGTTGCGGACAATGTGATATGACAGGTTATAAAGGTCGTATGGGCGTTTATGAAATTCTTCCAATTTCTAAAGAAATCAGAAAATTGATTTCTCAAGGTGCTCACGATATTGAAATTGAAGATGCAGCAATTGCAACCGGTATGAAGACTTTAAGCCAATCTTGCCTAAATCACATACTTAATGGAGAAACTACTATCTCTGAATATGTCAGAGTTTTAGGTTTAGTTAACGAATAGGATTTTATAAATGCCAATATACAGTTATACAGCATTAAAAAATAAAGACGTTATCAAAGGGACTCTAGAAGCTTCTAACCACAAGGAAGCAAGAGATCTCATTAGAAAAATGGGCTATATTCCTACAAAAATTTTGGAAACAGGAAAAGGTGGCTCTAACGAAAATAAAGTTGAATATAGAAAAATTAATAAACTAAAACTTAGCGAAAGGGTTGAATTTACTTCCACTTTCCAAATTCTTGTTCAATCAGGTATTCCTGTAATTGAAGCTTTAATGTTTATTGAAAACGACGCAACAAACAAGAAATTAAAAGCCGTAGCACAAGAATTAAGACGACAAATTATGTCAGGTTCAACCTTTGCAGATACGGTCGCTAGATACCCAGAAGTTTTCGGTCAGATTTATATCGGTCTTGTAAGAGCCGGTGAAGATGCCGGTGAACTTGAAAAAACAATGGAACGTCTACTTGAACTTTTGAAGAAAGAAGAAGACATCAGAAGCAGAGTAGTCGGAGCTTTGATGTATCCGGTATTCGTAATCATTTTGGCTATGTTGGTTACAACAGTAATGCTGGTATTCGTATTCCCAGCCTTTGCAGAAATGTTTGATACATTAGACAAAGAATTACCTTGGATTACAAAAACATTAATGGATATGGGTGTATTCTTAAAGACTTATTGGCCAGCTATTCCATTGATTTTCGGTACAGTAATTTTTGGAAGTATGTTCCTACTAAGATGGACACCATCAAGAAGAATGATTGATAAATATGTTTTAAAAATACCTATTATTAATCAATTAATCCAATTCTCAAATTTTTCAAACTTCGTATCAGTAATGCAAGTTGCCTATGATGCCGGTATTCCGGTTGTAGACTGCTTGTATCTTTCAAATATAACTTTAACAAATTCAACGCTAAAGGATAAAATCAGTTTAGCTACAGCAGAAGTACAACAAGGTAAACACTTATCTGTAGCACTTAGAGCTACAAAAGCTATTCCAAATATGATTTTATTTATGATAGCAACAGGGGAACAATCAGGTCGTTTAGGCGAAATGATGTATCAAGCAACAATCTTTATTGATAAAACTTTGGATAAAGTAATCAACACAATGACAAAAGCCATTGAACCGATAATGCTTATTGTAATCGGTGGTATTGTATTGGTACTTGCTTTGGCATTATACTTACCATTGTTCCAATCTTACGAAATGTAATAACGAAAGGAAATAATAAATATGACAGGACAATTCTCAGCTAATGACTTTAACTCAGGCGTATGGTCAGAAAGAGTTTTAGTAATAACTCAAGACTATGAAATCAGAGGTTCTGTATTTATGCCAAAAACAGGTAAAAGAAACCGTGTTTTAAGCGATATATTAAATGGGGTAAAAAAATTCGTAGCAATCAAAAATTGCGAACTAAGAAACAGACTTATTCCAAATAAGCCTGCAGAATTTCACGATTTTATTCAATTAAATCTAAGTTCAATTGTTATTTTGCGTCCTTTGAAAGAAAGCGATGTAAGCCCTCAATAGCTAGAATATAACTATCTAGACCAAATCCACAAATTTGACCTAAACATACTGGGGCAATCATTGATTTGTGTCTAAATTCTTCACGTGCGTGAACATTTGAAATATGAACCTCGATAACAGGAGTTTTAACACTTGCTATTGCATCTCTTAGTGCAATACTTGTGTGTGTATATGCTCCAGCGTTAAAAACTATACCGTCAACTTCTGCTTGTTGAATCTTGTCTATTAAGTCACCCTCGTGATTAGATTGGAAAAATTCTACAGAACAATTTATAGAATTACAGTATGACTCCACTAAATCTTGTACATCATTTAGAGTATTTTTTCCGTAAATTTCAGGTTCTCTTTTACCCAACATATTTAAATTCGGACCATTCAAAACAAGTAATTTCATACATTTTCTCCAATTTTTCTAACATAAAAAAATTTATCACAAATAAAATAAAAATAAAAATAAAAAATATAATGCGTATAAAAATTTTAAAATATATGATAGAATAACCGAAAAGAGAGCGAACGTATAATAAACACGAGGGAAAAAATAACTATGGAAAATAGACGTTGGTACGACAAAGACCCAATTTTAAAAGAAGCTTTAGAACTTTTAAAATTATCACCAGCAAAAACAAAAGATGAAGCAGCAGAATTTATTTTACAATTACAAACTCAAGTTGCATCAGAAGTTTTGGACCACGTATACGATATGATGGGCAAATATCAAGGAAAAGGTAATCGTTGGTATGATTCTGACCCTGTTATAATGAAAGCAATTGAACTACTAAGATTAGCTCCTGCAAAAACTCAAAGAGAGGCAGCATTAAAAATTTTATTAGCAATTGAAGAAAATGATTTTAGTAAATTTACATTAAACTTGAAAAAAGACGAGAAATAATGAAAGACGTACAAAATTCAAAAGATAAAAGAGGTATCGACATTCAAAAAGTAGGTGTGAAAGATGTCGAACTACCATTAATAATTCAACGCAAAAATGACACAGATAGCGTGGTTTGGGCAAAAGCAACAGCTAGTGTTTCACTACCTAGAGATTATAAAGGGACTCACATGTCAAGATTTATCGAAGTTCTAACCGAATGGAGAAACAAAAACATGTTGGGTGTCGATATAAAAGGTTGTTTAAAAGAAATTATCGAAAAACTTGACGCAAAAAGCGGAGAGTTAGAATTTGAATTTAAATATTTTATAGACAAACTTTCACCAGTTTCAAAATTAGTATCGCCAATGTGCTATGACTGTTCATTTACAGGCACTTACTATGATGATGAATACAAATTTTATTTAGGTGTAAAAGTTCCGGTAACAACACTTTGCCCTTGCTCAAAAGAAATTTCAGACAATGGTGCTCACAACCAAAGAAGTATTGTTTCATTAAAAATTAGCTATGACGATGATGCTCATATTTGGATAGAAGATTTGGTAAAAGATATTGAAACTTGTGCATCTAGCGAAATTTATTCTCTATTAAAAAGAGAAGACGAAAAATTCGTAACAGAACAAGCTTATAACAATCCAAAATTCGTAGAAGATTTATTAAGAGATGTAATAATAAAAGTTAAGGAAAAACCTGAAATTAGAAGTTTTGAACTAACTTGCGAGTCTTACGAAAGTATTCATAATCACTCTGCTTGGGCATATCAAAAGGAAGATTTATAATACTTAACTTTAATTGATTTTATTTTATTCTTATCCTATAATTACATTAAATAGTTAGGGATTAGATTTTACATGAATAGCAATCAACAAAGAGAAAAAGACGAATATAGCGTATTTTTAAAGCACTTGGAAGAAGAAAAACAAGAAACTTCAAATTTTGCTAAAATTATGCTAGTTATAATTTCAATTATATGCGGAATGGTAATAGGATTCTTACTTTTAAGCGATTCTGACATTGTAGTTGGAGATGAAAATGGTGAACAAACTCAAAAATCATGGTTAGCTGAGTTTATTTCAAAATTTTCATTCAAAAAGAGAGAAAAACAACAATTTACAATACCATTATTTACAAGAAGACAAACTATCTTGCTTGTAGGCACAGATGCAAACCAAAATGCTTCAAATCCGTGGATTGGAACAAGAACAGATACAATTATTCTTTTGAACATTGATGCTAAAACAAAATCTGTAAATGCTATTTCAGTACCTAGAGATAGTAAAGTTTATATTCCACATGACCACGGTGTTCAAAAAATCAACGCTGCTCACGCAATTGGGGGTATTGATTTAACAAAAGAAACCTTGGAAGAAACACTTGGTATAAAAATTGACCACTACATTATGGTTAATGATGCTGCCGTAGAAAAAGCAGTTGATGCTTTAGGTGGTGTCCCTATTTATGTTGAAAAAGAAATGCATTACCACGATTATTCTGGTAATTTACACGTAAACTTAAACAAGGGTTTAAATATTTTAGACGGTAGAAATGCCGTTGGTTACTTGAGATTTAGAAAAGATGGACTTGGTGACATTGGTAGAACACAACGTCAACAATGGTTCTTAAGAGGATTGTTAGAAAAATTACAATCACCACAAGCTATTCCAAAAATCCCAGAATTAATCAACACAGTAACAACTTATGTAAAAACAGACTTGTCTTTATATGAAATTTCGCAATTGGCAACATTATCTAAAAATATTGATATGAACAAAATTGAGGTTGCAACACTTCCTGGAGCTCCAAACCAAAAAGGTTCAATAAGCTACTGGATTCTTGACCCTGAAAAGACTCAAGAAGTTATCAATAGAATGATTTATAGAGATAAAGCATCACTTGATAACAATCACGTTGTGGGCGGTATTATTTACGCTTCTAAAAAAGCTGATCAAGCTAAACAAATGAAAGCAGAAATGGAAGAATTAGGAATGACAGTTTCTTGTTTCTATAGAGCTGATATTACTCACTCACAATTTATCGCTCAATCATCATCAATTTCAAATGAATTTTTCAGCTGGATAAAGAAAAAAGTTTCAAATATGCAAAACATTCAATTTGTATATGACCCAGTTAAAAACTTCTGTCCAAAGAGTGATTTTACGGTTATTCTAGCTGGAGATTAATATGGTTGCAGTACTTGTTGTAATAGCAATTTTCTTGGCCGTAGGTTTAGCATTTTATGCAACTTATGGTGGCTTGAAAGTTTATAAAGAACGTATTTTACAAAGACTTGCAGGTGTTGATGCGAGATTAAGAGCAAGACATAAGGCTGTTAATACTTTTATTGATTCAGCTCAAAGCGTTATGGTAAACGACGAAGCTATTATTTTTGCTGTGAGAAAACTTATTATTGAAATCAATAAATTGCCAGCTCGTTGGAATAATAACAAGGATAGATTTAGACTCGAAAATGAATTGGATATTAAATTAAACACTTTGTTTACAGCAGCTATGAAATATCCTGAAATAAAATCAAACGTATATTTGAATAAATATTTGCAAGAATTTATTAATATTCAAACAATGTTACAACCTTGTGTTGTGGAATATAATAACACTTTGAGAACATTTAAAGGCCTTATTAATTCACCAATAGGACAAATTCTTGCTCCACAAATGAATATCAAATGCGAATTTGTTGAATATTATATCCCAGAAAATTAATTAAAAATTTTTGAAACAAATTTTTATTTTCCTCGTCAATACATGTGTGTATTGAAAAAGATTTGAGGGGAATATTAATATGGGTAGCAATTTGGAGTATAAACTCGAAGAAGAGTTGGGATTACTAGAGGAAGATGATGTCAGAGAAATTGAACCAAAAACATTTAATTCAATTTCAAAAGAGGATGATTTACTTCAAAATTATTTAAAAGATGTAGGAAAAATTAAACTGCTTTCTTTTAATGAAGAACAGTTTTTAGGTAAAATTATCAAGGAAGATAAAAAAGAAAAAAGAATTTGTGCAAAGAAAAAACTTATACAAGCAAACCTTAGACTTGTTGTAAGTATCGCTAAAAAATATATCGGACAAGGTGTATTATTTATGGATTTGGTACAAGAAGGCTCACTTGGTCTGATTAAAGCTGCAGAAAAATATGATTATTCAAGAGCCTTAAAATTCTCTACTTATGCGACTTGGTGGATAAAACAAGCAATCATTAGAGCAATTTCTAATCATTCTAAAACGATTAGAATACCAGTTCATATGAACGATAAAATTAGAAAATATAAAAAAGCTTATACTGATTTGTCTTTAAAAAATGGACACGAACCGACAGAAAAAGAAATTGCAGAGGTTTTAAAAATTAATCCAAAACGAATACAAACAATAAAAAAATCTATGATAAAAGAACCGATTAGCCTTGATACACCCGTAACAGAAGATTTGAGCATACAAGATTATATTGCAGATAATAGCTATAAATCACCTGACTACGAAACTACAAAACACGGATTAAAAAAAGATATTGGAAAAATGCTAAATGTATTGAATTCAAGAGAACAAAGCATTATTATCCATAGATTTGGACTAAATGGTGAAAGGATTAAAACACTAGAAGAGTTGGGGCAAATCTTAGGATTTTCAAAAGAAAGAATAAGACAAATCGAAAACGAAGCACTTGAAAAACTAAGAAAAAATAAAGAACTAAGCTCGTTTAAGGATTATTTAGAATAGGGCTAGGGTTGACAAAGACAATAAAATCGTAAATAATAAAGTTATAGAGGACTTGAGTACAGTACTCTCAATACTATACTCAATCCACCGTTCTCTATAAAGCAGATAAAGAACTAAAAAGTAGTAACATTGCGACTGTTACTACTTTTATTATTAATAGCAATTTACCATGCGACATAACTTTAGCCCTCCTTTCTAGTCAAATTTCCACCAAATTGCCTGTGCTAGTGGAGGGTATAACGACGTTGTCCCCATTTATTATTTTCAAGGTTCTAATAAAATTATTATATATATTGCAGGATTTTAAATCATTTATAAAGTCGAAAATTAATCAAAAAAAAAGCCGTCACGAGGGCGGCTACCAGACTTGGGGAGGAGGTAAGTAAAACCTTTTCGGTTTTCTTATGACTTATATATCGACCATCGAAAAATAATCTTTACACTATTGTTTTAAATATCCTCTAAATGGTGTAGTTTATGTTAAAATAAATTTATGGATTTAACAGTAGAAAAGAAAAATAAATTATCAGGAGAGGTCGTAATCCCCTCTGACAAGTCAATTTCACACCGAGCGATAATGTTTTCATCACTCGCAAAAGGTAAAACTTTAGTTAAAAATTTTTCTAAAGGTGCGGACTGTCATTCAACGTTGAAAGTTTTTTCATCACTTGGAATTGAACATAAATTCTTGGATGAACAAACTCTTGAAATCGTATCTGACGGCATTTTAAAAGCCCCAAGTAAAGATTTAGATTGTGGAAATAGTGGAACTACAATGAGATTAATGAGCGGTATTTTAGCCTCTCGTAACTTTGATTCTGTTTTAATGGGTGATGAAAGTCTTTCTAAAAGACCTATGAAAAGAGTTATTGAGCCACTTTCTCTAATGGGTGCTGAAATATCTTCAAGCGATAACAAAGCTCCATTAAAAATCCATGGAAAAAATTTGCAAGCAATTGATTACTCTTCAAAATTATCATCAGCACAAGTTAAATCTTGTATTCTACTTGCTGGCTTAAATACAAACGGAATAACAAAATATACAGAACCATTTTTATCAAGAAACCATACAGAATTGATGCTTGAATACTTAGGTGCAGATATAAAAGTAGATGGCACAACAACATCAATTACAAAATCAGAATTAGAAGCAAAAGATATTGAAATTGCAGGTGATATTTCTAGTGCAGCTTTCTTTATCGTTGCTGGCCTAATAACTCCAAATTCTGACATTATTATTAAAAATGTCGGTCTAAACCCTACAAGAACAGGTATTTTAGAGGTTGTTAAAAAAATGGGTGGAGATATTGAAATTTTAGACAAAAGACTTCTTGGAAAAGAAGAAGTTGGAGATTTGAGAATTAAAACATCAACCCTTAAATCAACAGTAATCGAGGGTGATGTAATACCAAAACTTATTGATGAAATCCCTGTTATTGCAGTACTAGCAACACAAGCTGAGGGTACAACAATAATCAAGGATGCACAAGATTTAAGAAACAAGGAAAGCGACAGAATTACTGCAACAGTTAGAGAGTTAAAGAAAATTGGTGCAGATATTGAAGAAACTCCAGACGGATTTATCATAAACGGTAAAAAATCTCTAAAAGGTGATGCAGAAATCGAAACATATCACGACCATAGACTTGCTATGAGTTTGTATGTTGCTGGTTTAATTTGTGAAAAACCTATAAAAATCAACGAATTTCAATGGGTAAATATTTCTTTCCCTGAATTTGAAACTCTTATGAACAAATTATTCTAACCCTTAACAGCTCCGTCATTTTCGCCGGAAATAAAGTATTTTTGAAGAGCTAAGAAGAATATCAAAATAGGAATTGTTGATAAAATTGACCCAGCAGCTATAAATCTCCAGTTGCTAGAAAACATGCCTTGCAAGTTATTAACTCCAACAGGCAAAGTATACATTGCATCTTTTGTAAGCACGATACTTGGCCATAAGAATTCACCCCAAGAGCCAATAAATGTAAAAATAGCCAAAACTGCAAGAGTTGGTTTTACCATTGGTAAGACAACCTTGAAAAATACTTGAAAAACATTACACCCATCGACAATAGCAGCCTCTTCCATTTCTTTTGGAACAGTAAGAAAGGCTTGACGCATTAAAAATATACCGAAAGCACTAACTGCAAAAGGCATTACAAGACCAATATAACCCATAATATTATTAACACTATCAAGTAGATGTAATTTAATAGTAATCAAGTAAACAGGTAACATAATTGCTTGAAAAGGAACCATAATCGTTGCCAAAATTGCAAAGAACACAACTTTTTTACCAGCAAAATTCATTCTTGCAAGAGGATAAGCTGCAAGGGAAGAAAGTAAAAGGTTTAAAAATACAGTCAAACCTGCAACAATCATAGAGTTTATAAAATAACCCATAAAATTAACTTTATCCCAAACACCAAGATAGTTATCCCAAGTAAATTGTTGTGGCATAAGTACTGGTGGATATGCAAAAATATTTTCGTCCAAACCTTTTAAAGAAGTTGAAATCAACCATATAAAAGGAAATATCGATAACAATGATACGAATATCAAAATTGAATGTATAGATAATTTTTCAACAAATTTTCTTATCATATTTGATACCTATTCTTTTCAAAGAAAACCACATTAATTATAGAAAATGCCAAAACAACTACCAATAAAACAACTGATAGTGCAGAGGCATAGCCTAAATCTAGGTTTTCAAAAGCTCTTTCATAAATATAATAAACAATAGTTTTACTTGAATTTAAAGGTCCACCTTTTGTCATAACATAAATTTCTGCAAAAACTTTCATCGCAGAAATAGCACTAATTGTAGATACAAGTGCAATAGTTGGCATAAGATGAGGGACAGTAACAGTTAAATGTTTTCTGAAAAAGCTTGCCCCATCAATATCACAAGCCTCATACAAATCTTGTGGAACACTCATCAAAGATGCAAGATAAATCATCATATAATATCCGACACCTTTCCAAATAGTAACGATAGCAACCGAATACAAAGAATACTTTGGCTCAGTAAGCCACCCTATCGGACTGTAACCCAATTGTTCTACAAAATAATTTAAGATACCAGTTTGTGCGTACAACCATTTAAAAGCGATTGCAGCAACAACGATTGAAACGATTACTGGTAAATAAATCAATATTTTATACAAAGTTACGCATCTAATTTTTTGATTAATTAAAATTGCCAAAAACAACGGAAACACAGTTAAGAAAGGTACAGCAAAAATCAAATATATAAACGTATTTGCCATAACTTTATAAAAAACTGGAGATGTTATAAGCTTTTTATAATTTTCTAACCCAACAAAATCAGGGTTATAAAGAGATGTATCATATCCAAAAAAACTCAACCCAATAGTTTGAAAAAATGGTATGAAAAAGAACAATATCAAAACTACTGTAGCAGGCAATAAAAACAAATATGGTGCGTATTTTTTGTAATAAGCAAACATCTAAATACCTTTATGCTAAATATTTTTGAACTGTTTCTTTATCAAAGACTTCAATACTATCTTTTGAGTGAATGAAAATCATACATGAAATTAGAGATTTGAATGTAGATAAATCGCTATAAGACATTTTTCTACTCAATTCAGTAATATTATTTGCGACATATTCAGTAATGATAGTTTTGTCAGCAAAAACAAGACCTGATAAGTAATCCAAGGTATCCTTATTTCTGATGTTTTCAAAATAAATCACATCAGGAGATTGAAATTCAATAAATCTCAAGGCTTTATCTAAATTAAAACCAATACTTTCATTAAGTTCACATTGATTAATTTTTGGTAACTCATATTTTGAGATAGATTCAATAGTCATAATATTTTTATCATTTGAATTTTTACTCAATTCATTCAAAAGTGAATAGATAACGTGAGTTTTACCACTCAACTGAGAACCGCAAACAAGTACGATACCAGGTTCATTGATAGCATCTTTAATAATTTTAAGACTATTTTCGTCTTTAATAAATTGGTTTAGAGCTTTTGGTGGTTTATAAATGCTTAAAGAAATTCTTTCACCCATAACAGTTGGGAAAGTTGAAATTCTAGCATACAAACCAATTCCATCAACGATAAAGAACAATTTACCAAGTTGAGGAATTTCGCAAACTGATGCATCCAAGTTTGCCAAATCTTTTAATTTATTCACAAAAGGAGCCATCAATAATGATGGAATACAACCTTTATGAGAATCATTGTCAGAAGATTTAAAGTTTACACCAAGTCCACCCTCTTCTTGAGTAAAAGAGATTTCGTGCAAGTTTTCTAAAATAGCTTGTTTTAAGATTGCACTAATAATCTTTTGAATATGGTCTTCACTAATATCTTCAGAATTTAATTCATCACGCCAGTCAAATTCTACGGCATCTTCGTCAGTAAAGATTTCACCAACAGTATTACCTGTTTTATAGTATTCATCAATTTTTCTAAGAATACTTGCTTCTGACGCAATAACTGGAGCAATCGAACATTCCGCAAGTTCCATAATTCTATCTATTGCAAATAAATCGAATGGGTCGGCCATCGCAACAGTTAATTCATCCTCAATTTTGAATAGAGGAATGATTTTGTATTTTTTTGCATCAGCAAATTTAATATATTTTAGACATTTTTCATCAAGAGAATACTCATCAAGATTAACATAAGGAAGATGTAATTTAGCTTCCAAGAATTTTAACAAAGCATCCTCTGTTAAAATATGCGAATTGATAAGAGCTTGCCCAACATTAATTTTTTGAGCATTTGCCAACTCTTGAGCTTTTTCTAAAGTTTCATATTCAATCAAACCCTCTTTAACAAGGTCGTATTTTAATCTTTCTAAAGTTTTATTAGTGCCTTCTGTTTCAATCATTTTAATTTCCTAAGTATTTTGCTACTCTATTTAACACATCATCTATTTCAAAAGGTTTAGTAATATATTCGTTAGCACCTGTTTCTTCCCCAATTTGTTTATCAGACTCTTGTGAACGAGCAGTTAACATTAAAATAGGAATATCTTTATATTTAGTATCAAATTTTAACAGTCTACTAATTTTAAAACCATTCATTTTAGGCATCATAACATCCAAAATCATTAAATCTGGAATAATTTCTTTTGCCATTCTTAGACCATCCTCACCGTTATATGCACAAAAACAAGAATAACCTGATGCTTCTAACATAAATTTTAGAGTTTCTACTATATCTTTTTCGTCATCTACAATAAGAATTTTTTTCATTAATTAATCCCCTCTGGATAAATCGTGTATGAATACATTATATCACATTTTGGATAACGTGTTTTATTGTTAACCATTGTATCATCTATCTTTTGTTTAAGTAATTTGGTGAAATTGCGGTCAGCATCAGGGATTACGAGAGTTAGCGTAGTAACATTTCCGTTAGTTTCCCTTAGTGAATTGTTAAGATAATTTTTATTTATAACATTTTCTTCTGACAAAAGATTTTCGATAACCTCTGTTTCGCCTGAAATTTGTACAGTTGCAAAATGTTCATTGTGAGCTTTTGCCTGATTTATTCTTTGCTTATGAGAAATCCAGAAATTACTTTTATCATTTGATAAAGGAAGTGCAAAATAGAAGTTTGACCCTTTATCCAATTCACTATCGCACCAAATGGCCCCATTATGAGCTTCTAGTAATTGTCTTGCGATAGAAAGACCTAAACCAGTACCGCCAGCTTCACGAGTAAGAGAATTTTCGATTTGTTCAAATCTATCAAACACGTGTTTTAAGTTTTCTTCCGCGATACCAACACCCTCGTCTGATACGCAGACGATTAAATAATCACCGCTCAAAGTATTCAAAACTTCTTCAAAGTGTTTATCTTTTATATCTTTTGAGTTTTTAATATAAGTTTTAATCGTAATATTTCTATCATTTGGCGTAAACTTGATGGCATTATTAACAAGATTTACTAGAACTTGCTCAACTCTATCAATATCAGCGAATATTTTTGCTCCATTATCTTGAATATCCAAATTTAAAGAAATATTTTTGTCATTTGCAAGACCTTGTAATGAAGTCTGAACAGCCTTAACAGTATCATCAATAGTTGTAATACCAAACTTATAATCCATTTTACCAGCCTCGATTTTTGAAATATCTAATAAATCGTTAATGATACCTGATAAACGTTTTATGTTTCTTGAAATTGTATCAATAGCTGGAACCATCTTGTCTGGTAGAGTGAAAAATCTTTTTATATTATCTATCATACCCTTAATAACAGTTAAAGGTGTTCTCAATTCGTGAGATACAATAGAAATAAATTCTGATTTAATCTTCTCCAATTTTTTCAATTTTTTGTTTGTTTCAATGATTTCTTGGTACAAAGATGCATTTTTTAATGGCATTGAAACCTGTTGAATAATTGTTCTAAAAATTTCTACATCAGTTGAAGTAAAACCGTTTTCCTTGTAAATTTCAACAAGACCAAAGAAATTATCACCTGAACTAATTTGAGAAAACATATTGTCATATCTGTAAATAGAAAACGTATGACAATCAATATCACTTTTTATATGTTTTTCACAAAGAAGTTTATCAACATTCAATTCAAAAGGTGCTTTTTTGTTTTTGAAAAGATTGTTGTAATTAATACAAGCGTGATCCTTTAATGACGCAGTTAATTCATCTGAAATAGTATATTTTGAATGAATAACCAAAACAGGTTGATTATTTGAATTAAAAGATAAAACATAGCATAAATCAAACTCTAAAGAACGATTTATACCTTCCATCATTAATTCTATAAGCTTGTCTTTATCCAAAGTTCCCGCAAATTCCGAACTAATATTGTATAAAACTTTTAATGTGTACAAACTTTTTGTATTATTTTTGTTTGTTTCTGCAAGTAAATTGTACGATAATTTATTTCTAAGATTTGAATTAATAGTAGATGCTAAAACTTTGCCTGAAAATTCACCAATTAAGAATGCATCCGCCCAACGTAAGATTTCTTGAGGGATATTATCTTCCTTAGAAATAATGATTACAATAATACCATCACGAGCAGATGTGATTTTTTTAGGTAAAAATCTTAAATCAATATTTTTCAAATCATTGTCAATAATAATAACTTCTGGAGCTTCGTCCATAAGGAATTTTAGACAGGTTTCTTCTGTATCTTCAAAATATAAATCGTAAGTATTTCTACCCAAAAGAGCGTCTATTTCATTAAATTTTTGTTCATTATCTGATAAAAATAAAATCTTCGTTTTAGCCATATAAATATTTTAGCAGTATAAAATGAGTGGGCAAATTTTTAACATTTATAACGGTTTTAAAAACAAATCTATGAAAAATATAGCCCAACTGGCTAGGTATACCTAGTCAACTGACACCATAAAAAAAAGAGTGGAAAATCTCCACTCCTTAAAATACATAATCCCATTAGTTAGTTTTTCTAATCACTTGGCTTATACTCTGCTAATTTTAGCTTTCAAGCCTTGTGCTAGATCTGAACGACCGTTCTTTTCGTAAATTTTTGCCATAGAATCTAGGAATTTCATTGAATCCATGTTAGTAACTCTTTGTTGAGGAGTTGTCATTCTAGGACTACTAGAAATCGGTCTTTGTTGCATACCAGCTTGTGCTGTTCTGTTTGCTCTTAATGGAGCTGATGCAACTGATGCTGGAGCTTTTTCTTGTAAATTTTGTCTTGATGCATTTTGTTGTTGTTGAACATTATTTCTAATTTCTTGCATCTTTTGTTGTAATGATGGGTTGTTGAATTTAATATCAGTTGACATATAAGGACTTCTCATAGCTTGTTGGTAAGGAGTCTTATTTGCATTTTGATAACTTCTGATACCATAATTCATTTCAGGTCTAATAACTGCAGGTTGTGGTTGAGGAGCTTGTTGCATTTGTTGTTGAACTTGATATTGTTGTTGATTAGACATCATATCTTGCATTAAGCCCATTTCTCTGTCTTTTAAGCTTTGGCTTAAACCAACTTGCATATTATCTTCTTTACCACTATTTTTTCTGAATAATCTAACTGTGCAAAGAATAATTAAACCGATTAATAAAATTGTAATTGCATTTGTAACACCGTCATCCTTGAACATTGAAAGAATTGATGATGCATATTCGTTTGAGATTAGAGAATCTAATGACATAGAGTCTTCATCATCTTCTTCAAATACTGGTCTATAATCTCTAACTGGATGACTTAAAACAATTTTCTTTTTGTGTTTTTTAACTTGTTTAGGTTCTTCAGCTTTTTTATTATCTTGAGCTCTTAAAACACCTAAAGGAGTATCAAGAGTATCAAAAATCAAATTAGCATGGCTAACGTTTTGAGCTTGAATTAAAACATTAACTGTATCATTGCCAGCTGGCTCAACAGTAACACTATCAATATTAGTAGCATTGTATACTGTGTTCAATTCTTGAGAGGCTCTAACACCTTTTAAAGTTAACATCATTTTATTTTCGTCATTGATAACCCTTTTAGCCTCAGGTTTTTCATCTGATTTCAAAATAATATTGTATGTATCTTTAAATGTATCAATTTGAATTGATTGCAACACATTGTCAGTTGCTGCTTGAACACATACATTTGAAAAACATATTATAGCTAACAATAATAATAACTTTTTCAATTTATTTACCCCTTTATTTACTCTTTAAACTCTAAAGTAATATTTCCTACTCAACGATTACTCATCTAGTGTATATTCTTTTTAATAAATAGACATCAACCCTAGGGTTGAAATTTTGTATTAATCTAAAGGTGTATAAAAAGTGAAAGACTGCGTGAAGACTTGAACACCAGCGAAATAAATAGAGGTAAAAATAAGCACAAAAAAAAGCGGAAGACGGGACTCGGACCCGCAACAACCTGCTTGGAAGGCAGGGAC
>ERZ808278.342-NODE-342-length-33600-cov-1314.844895_pt1 | contig 33600 bp, 53 predicted proteins | sample MGYA00521239_ERZ808278 | MGnify/ENA primary metagenome ERZ808278 (study PRJEB31516, sample SAMN03275600) | gut metagenome | biome: mammalia-associated habitat; material: feces | host: Papio cynocephalus | place: Kenya | collected 2012-07-17 ... | reverse complement strand
TAATAATAATAATAATAATAATAATAATAATAATAATAATAATAAGGAAAATTATAAGTAGATAAAAAGTGTACTTGAAATTTAACACTTGCCAATAAAAATGAGAAAAATCTTTGATTTTACTGTACTTGAAATTTAACACCATGTACTTGAAATTTAACACGAAGTAAAAAATTATAGGATAATTTTACATATAAAGATACAAAGAAAGAAGAAAATGACTCCTTTTGGTAATATATTAGATGAAGTAAAGACTGATTCTAAACTGCTTGAAACTCTAAATAGTGAAATAATGGTTGAAATTAAATTAGATAAAGATTATGAAGGAATATCAATAGAAACTAAATCTAAATTGCGTTTGCTTGCTAACATGTTAAAAATGGAACGTTGGCAATAACGGTTCAGTATAGATTTTTTTACCCATACCACAAAGGAGGTATAATTTTAAATGAATTATAATAGAAAAATTCCAGCAACAAAAAGTTTAGAATAAAAAGGGGGTTGAATAATTTTCAACTCCCTTATTTTTTTATTCTGATTTCTTTAAAAATTTTCAAATCCAAATATAAAAACGGCTTGAAATATTAGTTTTCTTTTTAAAACTGATAAAATTCCACAGGGTTTGTTCTATTTTTCTACATTTCTGCTTTAATTTTCTCTTAAGAATCTCAATTTATCCTTAGATTTTTCTCTTTTAAAATTATCTTCGCTTATTTTCGACTTTTTATTTCCAATAAATGCCTATTTTTAGGGAATCAGCTCTATTCATTGCAAAAAACGCTCTGTAAAACGTCTAAATTTCTCTTAAATGTTACTATACCGAGAACGATTTTCGGGCGTTTTTAGCCAATAAAACATTGTAAACTCACCAATAAAAAAGTGCGTTTTTCGTCCATTTCGACATTGTTTTCAGGAGTGAACAAAATCCGTTTTCTCTCGTACTTTGAATCCTGTTCTGTCTAAATCCTGATGACAATAAAAAGAGAGTCACGGCAGAAGATGTCATTGCTTTCTTTGAATCTACAACGTCATTGCTCTCAGAGGCTCTGTAAGACTCTCTGACACGTTCTATGCCGTTTGCCCTAAACTTATATCATAAAATTGAAAACCTCTTAGGAAGCCTCACAGACGCTCTCAGAGCTATGTTATTCTTAAATGAAGTCAATTTGCCTTGAAACGAAATCAATTCATCTTGAAAGAAAATCAATTACTTTTAAAAAGATTCAATCTCTCTTGAAAGAACATTGTGTCCTTTTAAAAGAACTCTGCCACGACCTGTTTATTCTAAAATAAAAGAAGCTGACCACTCAACTTCTCTTTTTCTTTATAAAATTTTGGCGGTCTGAAAACCTCTGAAAAAAGAGTACAAGTCACTTAAAAATCATTGGAAAGTTGCAATATTTTATTGGCTAGAATCGCTTGAAAAAACGGGGTCTTTTTAATTATTCAGACCTATATTTTTCAACACTTTCAACACTGACTAACTTTTCCCTAAAAATAGGGATTCACAAAAAATGACCCCCCTCTAAAAACGCCCTCAGAGCGATTTTTATTTTTCAGCAAAAGTTTTCAACATTTCTCATTGAGTTTTCAACAAAAAATCTGGCAGTTAAGTACCACCAGATATTTTTCTCAGTCGCCACAGAATTTCACGAAGAGGATGTCCTGACTTCCCAGAGTCATCTCTTACAACTTCTGACTCTCTATTAGGTTTGTGTTCTGATTCTTCTATGATGTCCTTCTGCTTTTCTCTTTTTCTTTAGTGTTATCTTCTCTTAGAATTTCATTACCATTTTCTTTAAAACCTATTACAATTTTCTTAGAAACATATTCACATTTCTTTATAAAATTGTTCTTTTCAAGTTCATTCTTCCTTGATCCTGCATTCATTTTCTGTTCTCTCTTTGTTAACATTCTGTTCACTTCCTTTCTATTCATATCTCTTTCATATTTTCTATATATATTATACCATAATTTACTACAAAATGCAAACAACTGACTTTTTGCACAAAATCTTTTAACATTGTTGAAAACTTTTGACATCAAGGTCCCTTTCTGCAAGACATAATTTATATGCAGATTGTTAACAGAATGTTCATAGATAAGGTCCCTTATAAATCTATTAACTAAAATACTTATATTCTAAAATATACTATTTCTATTTTGAAGATATACTATTTTTATTTTAAGATATACTAATTAACTTATAAATCTATTAACTAAAATACTTATATTCTAAAATATACTATTTCTATTTTGAAGATATACTATTTTTATTTTAAGATATACTAATTAACTAACATATTTCTATGTAGATATAAAATTTTAATTTTACATATATGATAACGGCGTAAAGTCGTTAAATAAAAAAATAATAGGTGATATTATGAAAATTAAAATAATGGTAACAGAATCTCTTTATAGTAATAATGTTGTAAAATTAACTGATGCACAATGGAGATTATATTATTATTTTCTGTCCATTTGTGAAGATAATTTTATATGTAAACAAAACCCTAAAATAAAGCATTGTTGTGAAATATTAAATTTAACAAAACCAACATATTATAATGCTATTAAAGCACTATTAAAATATAACTTAATTACAGACTATAATGATAGTATAGTGATAAATAAATCTACTGACGATTTTGTTAATATAGAAATGTCAGTATTAAAAGTATTACTGCATTTTTCTAAAACCGCTGACTTAATCAGATTATATCTTATGTTTTTAAAATTTGGTAATACTAAAATCAAACATTTTACAAAAAGAAAAATTGCTGATTTATTAGGTCATAATTCATCAAATGAAGAATGTTATAAAAGTGCTGAACATTGTTTGAATATATTACAAGACTTAAAGTTAATAGATTTAACTATTGAAGAAAAGAAATGTTGTGGTAAGTCTTATAACTCTTATACTGTTAATAAAGTCTATGAAACTAATGACTACTTTAATTCTGATAAACTCAGTGATATATTAAACAACATACCTAATGAAATAAAGGATTGGGCTGCGGATGCAGACCGATGATTCTTTTGGTTACTTTTGAATCAGCACAAAAGTAACTATAAATTGTCAGATAGCAAGTGTCAACTTGCTTTCTGACTACTCCTATTATATAATATACTATCGTAAATAGCCAAAACTACTATCGTAAATAGCCAAAACTACTATCGTAAATAGCCGTTTTTTTATCGTAAATAGCCGTTTTTTTATCGTAAATAGCCGTTTTTTTATCGTAAATAGCCGTTTTTTATTATATATACTTTTGATATAAATTACATATAGAATGAAAGGAGGTGGTGATATACTATGACAGATAGTAAATCGCTTAAAAATACAAGACCAATATTTTGTGATGAAAAGAAACTTAAAAAATGCAGTTTAAGAATTTATACTTATTTAGTTTTATTAAGTAATTTAAAAGATAATATTTCAGGTGAAAGAATTTTTTCTCATAAAGATCTAAATTTATCAAGAATGGAAAAAATTTTAAAGATGAATAGAAGAACAATACAGAAATATATGTTTGAATTAGAAAGAGAACATTTATTATTATATAATGTTAGAGATAATGAATACTTAGAATTAGAAACAGATAAAGAAAAATGGAATTACAGAAAGCATCATAAAGATACTTATTATGTTCTACATTGTCCAGAACGTTTCAGAAAAATACCACAAGAAACACTAAAGTTTTTAGCTGCTGATGAAAATATTTCTGAATTAACTTATAAAATTTATATTGCTTTAACTAATTATCAAGAAATTGCTATACTCAATAAAAAAGAAAAGAAATATTTTGCACCTCAAGATATAAGGAAAATGTTAGGTTATGAACAACACATTGATATTAACAAAAAAATAAGTAGAAGTCTAAAGATCTTAAAAGCATATGGATTGATAGATTATGACACTTGTTTCTATAATAATATATATGGTAAAAGAATAAAAGCTTATGTACTATTTCAAGCTAATTTTTATGTCAATGAAGATTCTGAAATAGATGAAAAAGCTGAAATAGTAGAAGATGAAATAATAGATGAAATTATATCTGGAAATTATAATTAAGGTCCCTCTGATAGATAACACTTTATTCACAATTTATATACAAATGAAAAGACAGAACACTAAAATGCTCTGTCTTTTTTTGTTATCTTAATTCCTGCTCTTCAATTACTTTACCGCATTTATCACACTTGTAATAATAAACTTGTCCACTATATCTTTTATAAGCACCGTTAACAAAAGTCCAAGGTTCGTTGCACTCAGCACAATAACCGTTATTCCATTCGTCATCAGATTTTATATAGCTTATTGGAACTATAGAACTTATCACAAGACTTATTATAATTCCTATAATTATAGGTATCTTCTTGATGCCACAATGTTGTATTATTATGCCCGTGACCATTGTGCTAAAAGCTAAAGCAACAAATATTCCTACTATAATATGGCTTATCATTTATATATTACCTCCAATATCTTTATAACATCTTCGTCACTTAAATCGGCGGACTGTTTCAACTGATTAACATCTTCAATTACTTTTGGATTGCTCATCATTTTTAGTACCAAATTTTTATACTTGTCAACTTCTCTTGTTTCTGTTCTGTTAATTTCTTTTTCTGCTTTCATATAATCCCAAGCCTCTTTTATAAACCACAATGGAATACCTTCCGTACGTGATTCACCATAATATAAAAGTAATTCTGTTTCTTCATATTCATTAGTATAGCAAGGAAACTCTTTTTTAAATTTAAGGTAATATGGAATGACGCAATAATCATCATCTAATTGAATATAGTAGAAACTTTCTCTATCTTCATCTTTAATCAAAAAGTTTTCATCTTCTGACTGCTTTAAAACATCTAAATAGTTGTCAATCAAATGTAATGTTTTACCCTTATTCTCTGATAAAAAATCTTTGAACTGCTGTTCATTATCTTCATAAAAGTCTACAAATTTTCTAATATCCATAAAATTAAACTCCGTTCTCTGTTTTAAAAGTTTATCAGCTCTTTTCTATGTTTCTATTATATCACACTTTCAAGAATTTGTCAAGTAAACAATTTATGAACGGAGTTAGTTTATGCTAACTGATATAATATTATGATAACAAGGTCCCTCGGAACGCAAGTTAACAATTTATCCATTTCTTTTTCACAATTCTATCACATTTTTCTTTTCACTTAATTTTCACAATTCTATCACAAAAGAAAAAACGGCTCTTATTAGAACCGTTCTTTTTTTATTCTGATTTAAATTTTATTTCTTTGCTCTTGCCTGTTCTCTTGCTAAGCGTTCACGTTCTTCTTTCTCTTCTTTTTCTTTTCTCTTCTTATCTCTTTCAGCATTTCTTGCTTTCTTTTCTTCATAATCAGCTTTCAGATCTTCAACTGTTTCTCTATCAAACGCTGACAACACACCACCACTCTTTGTAGTAGTTGCATTATATCTTTTTGTTACAACTTCAACAACTGCAAAAGCATCAACAACTTCACCATCTTTGTTAGTAACATCAAAAGCAATAGCAACTTTATTTCCGAGGTCGTTATATGTTGCATTTACATCAAATTCATCTTCATCATAGTAACGTGCTTTAAGTGCTTCTTTAATAATAGGTGTAATTTCTTCTGTCATCTTTGCGAATACTTCTGTCTGCTTTGTGTACTTTGTTAAATCTGTTCTCATAGTTAAAATCCTTTTCTCTGTTTTAATGTCCTTATCAGCCGACTAGACCATTTTTAATTGTTTGTGTTTTAATGACTTTATCCACCTGTCAATCTCTTATTCTTCTACTTCTGTTTCTTCTTCTGATTTTTTAGCTAACTTCTTTTCTTTAGCAAGTCTTTTTTCTTCTGCTCTCTGATCAATTTCTTCTCTTTTCATTTTCCACTCATCATAAGTCTTATCAATGTCAAACGCTGGGAGAACTTTTCCTGTCTTTGAACTTGTAGTCACGAAATATTTATGCACCATAGGCTCAATTTTGCACCAAATATCAACTTCTTCTTTGTCTTTATCAAGTGTTTTACCTATCTTAATTTCTGTCTTCTTGCCCATTTCACGGAATTCAAGTTCGTTTTCAACACAATAAGCACGGATAACATCATTAACTGCATTGTAAACCGCATTATCAATTTCTGACTTCTTCTTCATCATAGTTAAATCTAACATAGCATAACTCTTTTCTCTGTTTTAATGTCTTTATCAGCTGACTTTAAATTTGATTTTCTTTACGTGTTTTAATGACTTTATCCACCTGTCAATTTCTTTCTCTGTTTTAAAAGTTTATCAGCTCTTTTCTATGTTTCTATTATAACATATTTTGTTTTGTTTGTCAAGAACTTTTTTGTAAACATTTTATGAACTTAACTTTTGTTCTGTTTTATGTTTCTATTGTATCACATTTTCAAGAGTTTGTCAAGTAAACAATTTATGAACATTAAATTCCTTTTTCTTCGCAAAACGTTTTCAACACTTTCCACGGCTGATCGCATTTCTTTTCAATTTTCTTTTTAGTATTAAAAGCCGTCAACAAAATCTCATATTCCACCATAACATCAGCAAGCCCTGTATGCTCTTCTACAAAGTCTGTTCTGCCTGTTAAGTATTGATACACATATTCAGCTTTATACTGCACATTGCCTTTCTGAGTAACATATTCATTTATTCTGCAAAACATCACATACTTTTTATTGAGTAACTTCGTATAAAGAATTGCAGGAATAATATCATAAAAAGCAACTTTATCTTCTAACTTTTTAAAGTCATCAGATAACAAACGCTTTAAAGCTGACTTATCAAACGTGCAATTATATGCCCATATTTCAGATACACCAAACTCTTCAATGTCTTTAAAAAGTAAACGCTTAAAAACATTAGCACTACAATAATAATATTTCCTCTGTTCGTTCTCAATGTCGTGCAGGATCTCAATAATGTTTTTGTGTGTCATCTCTTTTGCCTGTTCGCAATTATTCAGATTTTCAATTATTGCTGAAAGTATAGCGACGCTTCTTTTTCTATAAATGTTACCGTATCTGTCCGCTACAATGTAACCGATATTATATGGTCGCTTATTGCTCATTCCTTCCACATCAAGAACTATAAATTTTTTTGTCATTGGTAAAACCTTTCTATGTTTTTAGAACTTTAACATCTGTTCTCTATGCTACTATTATATCACATCTTTAAGCATTTGTCAATACCTAAAATTGTAAATATTATTTGAACAACAATTCTAACAGCTTTAAAGTGTCATCATCATTCAAATTTGCTTTTCTTTTTAAATCAACAACATCTTTGAGTATATCTAAGTTGGATAACATTTTTAACGGTAAAGTTTTATCAGATTCTTCTATATTGTTAACGGTTGTTTCTTCCACGTTGTTCTCTTCTTCCATAAAATCCCACGCTTCTTTTATACAGTATAATGGTATGCAATAATCACTTTCTTCCTTAAAGACAGCTAATGTATTTGTTTCATACATATCCATTATAAAGGACTCTTCAGAAAAATCAAATTGATAATCACAATATAAATCATTTTCAAGAAAATAACTTTTATCATACTTGCAAAATCCGCATTTAATAAGTTCATCTACTATTTTCTCATAGTCTTTACATAAATGAACCGCTCTACTTTTATACTTCATCATGAAGTCTGTCATACTCTGACTATTTAAATAGTAATGTCTGAATTCTTTAACATTCATATTATCAATTCCATTCTATGTTTTAGTGACTTTATCATCTGTCTTGTTTCTATGCTCCTATTATACTACAACTTAAACTATTTGTCAAGGCTTTCACCAAAATAAATTTGTAAACATTATATGAACACTATACTATTTATAAGAGAAATCCGCTGTGCATTCTGCACAAAAACTTTCAACAATTGTTGAAAACTATAAAAGAGAAGGTCCCTCTACTAGAGAACAATTTATCTATATGGGGTTCATAATTTATTAACTAAAAGAAAGGGCAAGATTTAAAATCTCACCCTTTTCATTTTATAAATTTTTGTTTAATCTATCACAAACTTTTCTGGAGGTTTCTTCTGAGTCAAAATAAATTTCATTTAATCTATAGCACTTTGTAGAATATGCATATTGATACATACATTCCTTTTTATTAAAGAATACTAACCATTTTTCTTCTTCTTCGTCATTCCAATCTGGTATATAATCTGGGCAATAAATCTCATGAAGGTGCTGTAATCTTCTTAACTCATATAATGCTGAATTGAAACGCTTCGCACTGTCTTCCGATAAAAAGTAATTCATATTATTATACAATTCAGTTGTCATTCCGTCATCATTTTCATCAATATAAAAATCGCCATCGCCGTCAACGTTGATGAAATAATAATGTTCTATTCTTTCTAATTCCTTTTCATCATTTTTAAGTTTTTCAATTTCTGCTTTTAATTCTTTAATCTGTCTTTCAAGTCTTTCAATAGTAGTCATAATTAAATCCTTTCCTCTGCTTAAAGTCTTTATTCAGCCGACTGTATTATATTACATTTTTAAATGTTTGTCAATGAATTTATTATATTCTTTATAGATTCTAAATATTTCAAATACTGTTTTTGACCTTGTATTAGTTCATCGATATCCTCAAAATAATCTTCATTATATTTCAGCCATTTATCAGAATTCACAAATGGCTCATCGTATCTATAATAATATACATCATCAAGTCCACTAAAATTTTCTTTTACATAATCATTCCATTCAGTTCTTTCTTTTTTATTCTCAATCTGAAACGGATAACACAAGATTATATCTTCAAAGACATTATCAAACATTGAGTTATCTTTTGTGTCAATCTCTTTAACTTTCTTTTCTCCACTTTCAATGTAATTTATCTTTACCATAATAAATCCTTTCTGTGTTTTTAGAACTTTATCACCTGTTACTTTATCAAGTAAACATTATATTTCTTTTATTTTAAGTCCATCAATTTTCTTTTCTGCTCTTTTAATTCCTATTATCTTCCCACATTCTTTACATTCATCTATTATGAAATAAGCTTTTCTTAACTTTCCAAAAGCTGAAAAATTTTCCACTAACATTTTCTTTTCTATCTTATGTTTACACATTTTCAACTTCTCCTTTAATCAACTTCTTTAAAGCACTTATTACATTAAATTCTTTATTTACATTCAGTGCTATTCTGTTTTCATTTCTCCAATGACTACATATCTTTTCATTATCATCAATCAGAATACCGCTTTCAACGTGTGTATGCTTTAATATGCCATAAAGTTGTATCTCAACATTTTTAACGAACGGCAAGAATTTCTTTATCCAACTTCTTTTTTCCTGCTCACACTTCTTTCTATAGTCATACGTAACATCATACGGTAACCAACTAATCACGTTAAAGTTATATCCCTGTTTTTTTAACTGCTTAATACATTCCATAAATTCATCATAGTTAACAATAAAGTTGCCATCAGTAAATGTATTAGGTTTTTCATTTTCAATACGCTCCAGCCAATTTTCCATACCATATAAATCATATATAGTGCCGTCTAAATCAAAATAAATTTCTTTTTTCATTGTGTACTCCATTCTATGTTTTAATGACTTTATCATCTGTCTTTGTTGTGATTCTATTATAACATATCATAGATGAAATGTCAAGTGTTTTTCTCAGAAATAGCAATATGCACAAAAAGAAATGTTAAGTGTTGAAAATTCTATCTTAGTACTCTTGAAGGTCCCTCTTAACATAGTTCATATATTGTCTATCTCTGATTCACTTTCTCTCAAAAAAGACTGGGCTGCGGAACGCAGACCGGTGATTCTTTTGCGTCGCTTTTGAATCAGCACAAAAGCGACTTTAGATTGTCGTAAAGTGGGTAGCACTTTGCGACTTCCACTTTGTTATCCCGTGGGATAACATACAGGATAACTATTATACAAAATTGAACTAAACTGATATACAGAATTGGACATTTTTCGTTATTTCTATATACAGAATTGAACATTACGTTATACAGTTCTGAACACTTCACAATTTTCTCCAATAAAAATGAGTTCTCTCTATATACAAAATTTAACACCCCGTTATACAAAATTAAACATTAGGATATACAAAATTTAACACACCTTCTCTTTCTATATACAAAATTTAACACCCCGTTATACAAAATTAAACAGTCCCGTTATACAAAATTAAACATTTAACTTTTCTTCGTTATACAAAATTAAACACTTGACTTTAATCTTATTTTGTGTTATTATATATTCTATAAGATAGAACAATATCTTATAATAATTTTTAAAAGGAGTGATTTATATGAGTAAAAACACACGTGGCGTAAAAGCTTATATTTCGGATTCAAACACAACTAATTGTGCTAAAGGAATACCTAAGAAACATTGGATAGTATATTATTATTTATTATCTATTAGTAAATGGAACTATAAAGATAAAGAACAACATAGATATGTCTATAAGAAAGATATAAACATATCTGAAATATCAAAAAGATTAAAAGTTTCACGCACTACTTACTATTCCGCAATAGAAAACTTAATAAATAATAACATCATAGCAGAAGATTCTTACAATGACAAATATTATAAATTGCCTTCTTATCCAAAATGTTATGCTAATATACAGCCTTATGTTTTAAAAGAGTTATTAGCTTATTCTGTTGAAAGTGATATAGGGATTGATTTATTAAGAACTTATCTTATCTTAAAAAAGTATAATGAATTGAAAACTAATATTATAAAAAATTTTACTAAAAAAGATATAGTTGTTTTGTTAGAAAGAGGAGAATCAGCAACAAGAGAATATAGAAAAGTAGAAATCATTTTAATCTTGTTAAAAAAGTTCGATTTAATTGATTTTACTAAAGAATTTAAACGCACAAAAATTTCGCAGTATTATGTTTACACTCTTAAAAAAGTAAACACCCACAGCAATTATCTCTATAATAATTTTATCAACCCTGAAAAGAAAATTAAAGAAATTATGCAACAGCTACTTGAAGAATTATAAAACAACATATCTTAAAGGAGGAATAAGGTCCCTCTAATAAAGGCAATTTATCTATATGGGGTTCACAATTTATATATAAATAAAAGAGGCAAGACCTAAATCTTACCTCCTTTTTATTTTTATTTAAACACTTCATTCAATTCTTTTATAATACTTTCGTAACTCTGCCATTCTCCATCAATACTCAATACATATCCTACTTTACTAACTTCATTTATAGGTTCGTGTTCTTTTATATATTCATACAACATTCTCTGCTCATCTTCATCTAACAAACTTGTATTTAAATACTGTGCATTTAAATTTATCAAATAATTATCTTCTTCCATTGTATCGCTGAAGATATTTAAGACTTCTTTATTTCCATCAAATGCTTTTACTTTGTTTAATATATCAATCATAATAAATCCTTTCTATTTTACTTTACATTATCATAAGTGGACTTTCTAATTATTGTATATCCATCACATTTATCACACTTTAAAATAACTTTTTCAATTCCAAAATTATCTACATAATGTGACTCATTACACCAGTTGCCATTGTCTATCTCGTGTGTGCCGTCATTATAAATCTTTACTTCTTTGTAATAGTCACTTCTTATTCTTAAAAAAATCAAACCGAATAATATCATCACTAATACAAACAGTGTTATAACATATCTCTTTTTCATCTTTATTCCTCCTGTTCAAATACAGCATCAAGTACAAAATCTTTAACTGAACTTCTTGAAAGTCTGTTCATATAGTTGTTCTTTCTATACTGCAATTTTTCAATCCACTCTATATAGTTAGATGCTCTGAGGGCTGTAACTTCATTTTTAATTAACAATGGTAAATCAAATGAAACTTCCACATATATCAAGTCATCAAGGTCTTTAGAATAACAATCTCTATTTATGACTTCTAAATTCTCTATTAAATCTGATTCAATTAACGTTCTAAACATTTCATTATTACTTTTTGTTGCTCCGTCATATTGTGGCGGCACTGAATAAACATAATGTCCATACGGCACATCTCTAAAGACTTTTTCTTTAAGAATTTTAGTGGGTAAATTTTTATAATTTCCACCATTGTAAGCACAGCGTGTAACTTCTGAATATTTTTTTACATCTTCTTTTTTTATCTCTTCAACCGTTATCAACCATTCATAATGATTCTTTTTACCAGTATCAATCAATACAAATTTCTTATCATCACATTCAACAACTCTATCTTCTCCATAAAGTTCTTTAACACTGTCTGTGATTTCTGCTCTCATTTGTGCTTCAATTGACATTGCAACTTCTTTTCTAATAACATTTTCATTCTTTTCAATAATCTGTGCTAATAAAGCTTTTACTTCTTCTACACTTGCGTTTCCGTTCATTACATTTTCAATATTAAAGTTTTTCATTTGATTTGCCTTTCTGTGTGTTATAGACTTTATCACTTGTCTTTATCTTATGTTACTATTATATCATAGATTGAAGAGTTTGTCAACACTTTTATTGTAAACAATTTATGAACTCTTCAATCTACATTTAATTCTTGCCTATAAATTCAATGCCGAATTTTTTATAACTCTGAACATTATCTGTTATTTCATAATAAACATCTTCAGCAATTCCATAAAGTGCATTCAGCCATTCTTCATCATATTTTTCTTTGTCTAATTTTTCAAGCACTTGACAAAAACGATAGTATGTATTGCCTATATATACATCATCTCCAAGAGTATCAATCTCTTCATCAATTGCTCTTTCTAATGCATAACTGTCTACTTCTTTGTAAAGTGTATCAGCTATTTCTTCAACGCAATCTTCTTTTATCTGTTTTAAATCAATTACTTTCATTTGATTCACCTTCTTCTAAATATTCATCGGCATAAATTCTCATTAGCGTTCTGTGTACTGATTCAGTAATACCTAAATAAATCTGTGACCACAGTTGCTTATCGTGATTATTTGCAATAGTTACAAGAGTATCAGTAAGCAATTTTGTTTCATCTTCTGTTAATGTATGATAACACCAGTTACCAAATTCTTTTGCTTTAATCATATTAAACCTTTCTATGTTTTTAGAACTTTATCATCTGTTCTCTATGCTACTATTATATCATATTTACTTTAATTTGTCAATGAATTTTTTTGTAAACTCTAAAAATCTTTTCCACAATTGAGTGCCGCCGCATAATATAGTCTTTTGTTTCTGTCTGAATACATTACATAATATCTCATACTCTGCTAAACAGTCAGATAAACCTGTATGCTCTTGTTTAAACTCTCTATCAAATATATATCTGTAAACTGTTTCAAGGGTGTATAGTGGTATATCCTGCTTTACATTTATATATCCATTATCTTCACAAAACTTCACATAACGCTTGTTCACAATTCTATTCTGCAAAGTCGACGTAATATCATAGAACGGAATATCAATCTTAAACTTCTTATCATAAAGATTATTTAAAGTAGTCTTATCATATGTACCATATGACCACAATTCTTTAACATCATAATCTTTAATATCATTTAAGATTTTTTCTTTCGCTTTACTCTCTGAAAGATACATCATTTCTGATTGGCTTAAAAGTGATTCTATTTTCTGAGTATTGCTGAACGTGCCGTTTTTCTTTTTAATGTTGTCTATAATAACGGAGGGTATTAAAATATTAGAGTGTTTTATGACGTTGCCATATTTATCTCCAATTATGTAACCTATATTATACGGCTTTTTATTAAGCTTGCCTTCCGTATCAATGACCATTATTCTTTTCTTCATTTGCATTTCCTATCTGAGTTTTAATGACTTTATCTCTTTGTCTTATTGTGTTTCTATTATAACATTTTCAATTGCTCTTGTCAAGGGGTTTAGATAAATTTCTTTGTAAATAAATTATGAACATCGGGTTCGTTAAAATGTACGATAAGATTTAACAATGTTGAAAACTTTTGTGCAGGTTGGGGTAAGAATAAATTGAAGGTCCCTCTATCAGGGGTCAGGGTAAAATTAAAATTATAGAACGATACGAAGGGGTTAAGAAAAGCGGGTGAGGGTGAAAATCAAATTCCACTTCTCACCTACTATTTTAGAATCAAATTACATTATTAAAATACAAAGAAAGTTAATTTATACTTGCCATGTTTATCTGTAAGTACTGGAGAACAATATACTCCTGTTTGTGTTGTCATTTGATAATGCTTAAGAACAGCTTGTAATTTTTTATCGTTTATGCTTTTTGTTTCATAGGTATCTATATCTACCAGAACATCTTCAACACCCTGTTCATTGTATAACCTGCGAACTTCTACATTATCTTTACTATCATCTTTCTTTTCAGTAACACCATATATATCTTTTATAAAGTTGTCAGCTATTGTTGTCATTTCTGTAGTATCAAATAAAGTATTTACACGGATAAAATAGTTACAGCTATTGCTCATTACTAAGTTATAATCAACGCCTGTTTCATCTTTCTTTTCTATCTGTAATGATATACCATGTACATTTTCATCAACACCGACGACATAACATTCCATTAAGATTTCCTGCACTTCTTTAAACTGTCTTTTGTCTTTAGCAAAGATAGCTATACTGTCTATTGTCGGGTGTTTGTCATTATTATTAAAAATAGTTTCTGTTACCACACAATCACATACTTCTCTTTCAGATAATTTTTTTTCAATACAATCTTTTATTATACTCATTATAAGTACACTCCTTTAAATTTTAAAATGTTTTTGTGAATCATTGAGATTATCTTTGTTTTACTCTCTCTTTGATTACATTTATATTATATCACAATCTGATTTAATTGTCAATAGATATAAAGTTGTTTCTACATTGTGCACAAAACAAAATGTATTAAGTTGAATTACACAGTACAAGTTGACTAAACAAATGTTTTTCTCTTGCTCTTGTTGTATATAAAAGAAAAAAGACAGTCATTGTTATTGACTGCCTCTTTTCCTACATTATAAAATTTGGAGTATTATGAAAAAATCTTAATTAAAACTATTGAGCAAGTTAATAAAGTTTTGTACTATCTTCTTATCATAGAACACGGCAATAACTTTATTGTTCTTCTCAATATCTATAATAATGTACCCTGCTTTAGTAATAGAGTACTTTAGTGAATATCTATTCATTGAACTAAATTCCTTTCTGAAATACTACATAGGGTTTAATTTGTTTTTGTTCTTTTCTTTATCTTATGTATATATTATATCACGTTTCAGAATAAAAGTCAATAGGATAAGATAAGAAATAGCAATTTAACTAAAAGAAAATGCAAATTGTTGAAATGAAATTGCATTAAAATATAATCAAATTAAAAAATTATGCACGATTTAATAATAAATTGTACAAATAAATGTGATAATTTGGCAGGATTGTATTAACATTTTACTCATTCTTTATTAAAAGTTTGCTCATTTAATTAACACAAGGTCCCTTTCTTTAGAACATACCATATCTATATAATCTACATAGTTTGTTAACAATTAAGGTCCCTCTGATAAGAAACATTTTATACATATTTAATATTATGTTTGTTCACATAAGGTCCCTCGGAACGTAGTTAACATTTTGTTCACAACTTTATGAATAAAAAAGAACACCCGACTTTTTATGGTCGAGTGCTCCACGTTGTTCAATTCTTATGCATTGACTTTCTTATATGTTACATTGTAAACTTCGACTTCTTCGCAGTCGTTAAGTTCTTCAGCATAACCTTCAGCGATGCCCCAAATATATTCATCAAGGCTTTCTTCGTATCTGTAATAATCAAGTTCTTTTAAAGCACGTGAAGGGCTGTATTCGATGCCAAATAATTCTATAGGTTCGTGGCTGTCATCAAGTACTTCATTAAATTCATCTTCGAGTGATGGTCTGTTATAGTCGTTAAGCTGGTCATAAATAATTGATGTGATGTCGTTTCTGTCTTCGTTTGTGTTTACTGTTATAACTCTCATGGTTATATCCTTTCCGCCTTGTAGGCTCTTAAAAAATTATAATGTATGTTTGTGATGTGTTTCAATCACTGTATATATTATATCACAAACCCATATAAATGTCAACCCTTTTTTTAAAATTTATGTTATAGTTTTTATTTATAACCCTTATAGTCTGAATCTATATGTACAATGTGCATAAAAACTTTCAACATATGTGGAATGAAGGTCCCTTTAATTAAGCTTAGGGCTGTGATATTTTTAAGATATCACTCACCCTGTTTTATTATTCAACCGTAAAATCTAAACCGTAAATTGTAACCGTTTCGTCTGAGTTTAAAAGTTCTTTTCTGAACTCTCTCGCTCTCTCTTCTATATATTCATCTCTAAAGTCTTCGTAAACTTTAGGCTCGCACATTTTTAAAGCTGTCGCAGGTTCAATTATCTGTCCAAATATAATAGCGTTTGAATTGATTTCTAAATTGTTTGTGTAGCTCTCAAACTCATATGTGAGTTCTGAAAGTATTTCCTTCTTAAAAGATTTTTACAAGTGTATCAATTGATACACCATAAGAAACTGAATACATTTTTATGTGTCCTCCTTGTGTTTTATTATGTTACTATTATAACATATAATCAGAAAAATGTCAAATAGTTTTTTTCTATAGGCTGTTATAGTTTAATTCTATATGTGCAATGTATACAAAAAGAATCCGCAAATGTTGAAAACTTTTTATAGTAGCAGGAACACAAGGTCCCTCGGATGCCGCTATAGTTTTTATTTATAAGTTATAATAGTTTGAACCTATAACACTAAATAAAAAAGTGAACCTATATTATAATAGGCTCACCACATTTATATTTTTATTTACTATAGAATTCCATTTCTAATTGAACAATATCGCAGGCGGTGTCATAGTCTATGTTAAAATTGTAACCGTCATAATTGCTTGCATAAATTTCTGTTATCTGATTTACATAGTCATAAGCACTATTTAAATCTTCTTCGGGGTTTGTATAGTCGTCTTCTGTTACCTGTTCGTGCTGTTCGTGTGATGTACTATAATATTCAAATTCGGCTTGTACAAGTTCGCAGGCGGTGTCATAGTCTATGTTAAAATTCACACCATCAAATACACTATTATATATTTCGGCTGTTTTATTAACATAGTTATTTGCTTCTTCTTTACACTGATTACACTCTATATAGTGCTGTTCTGTTGTATTCTGTTCTGTTGCTGTTGTATTCTGTTCTATAGTAGTTGTTGTTGTAGTCTGTTCTATAGTAGTTGTTGTTGTAGTCTGTTCTTCTTCTGTTCTGTTTGTGTTACTATAAAAGTCTGCTTCTAATTGTGCTATCTTGCAGGCGGTGTCATAGTCTACATTAAATGTTTCGCCGTCATAGCAACTTGCATATAATTCCATCTCTTTATTTACAAGCTCATAGGCTGCTTCTATATCATAGGTTTCAGCGTGGGCGGTTGTTGTCGTGTTAATGTTGCATACTATAATAGTAGCAAGAATTGAGAGAGTAGCGATTACAAATGTTTTAATTACGTTTTTCATTTTAAATTTTTCCTTTCATAATGCACCTATTTTTTTTGTGTGGTGCTGTCTTTAAATTTTATAATGTATGATGTCTGTTGTTTGACTCGTTGCAACTTGTGTCTTTCAACATATATAAGTATATCAGAAAATCGCTTAAATGTCAATAGGTTTTTTGGTGTTTCTACTATTTGCACAAAAAGAAAATTATATGTTGAAAACTTTTGACGTATTGTGCATCTTGCACAAAACTCTTTAAACAGATGTTGAAAACTTTTAGAACATTTGATAAGACAAGGTCCCTTCCGATAGGACACAATTTGTTCACATTTAATTAACTAAAAAGAAACACCCAACTTTTTACGGTCGGGCGTTTTTTCTGTTAGTCTTTTACCACTTTATATTTTACGTTGAACACATCAACCTCGCCATAACTTTCTAACTCGTCGCCATAATTTAAAGCAAGATCATGAATATACTCGTCAACCGCCTCATTATATCTGAACTGGTCTATCTGTTTTAAAGCCTGCGAAGCACTATATTCAACGCCGAATAATTCAATTGGCTCTGTGCTGTCGTCAATCATCTCATCAAACTGATCCTCAAAGTCAAAGCGGTTCTCGTGTAAAAGCTGTTCAAATATGTCTTCTGTTGTGTAGTGCACGTTAAATTCTGATTCTTTAATTGTAATAACTTTCATTTTTAAATATTCCTTTCGCCCGTTCGGGTCTTCTAAAATTATAATGTATTAGTGAACTTAATCACTATATATATTATATCAGAAAATCAAATAAATGTCAAGCGTTTTTTAAAATTTATGTTATAGAAAAAATTTATAAGTGGTATAGATATAAACTATACGTCAATTTACACAAAAATTTTTAATAGTTGTTGAAAACTTTTTACGTTAACACTCTTGAAGGTCCCTCGGAACGTCCTCATAAATTATCCATATTCTGAAAGACTTTATTCATATTTTAAAGTAAAAAAATAAAGCAGGATATTTATATCCTACTTTAATAAATCACTGATTAAATCAGTTCTATTTAATTCTTTATATTCTACAAGCTTATTTACAAGCTCCATAGAATTCTTAACTTTTTTCTCGTATAACGCTAATATATTCTTTTCATATTCGTTAGCTGTTATATAATTAAGTTTGTAACTTTCTGTTACTTTTTTCATCTCATCATTGATCTTTATTATTTCTTTAAGCATTTTATTTTACCTCCAGATGTTTTATAATGTATCCTGCTTTATTCTATGCTACTATTATAACATATAATCAGAAAAATGTCAAATAGTTTTTTTCTATAACTCTTATAGTTTTAAACTATATGTCAAACTACATAAAAGTTTTTAACAGTTGTTATATGAAGGTCCCTTGTGGAGCGACAGCGGAACAGAACCTGTCACATTCTGTTCACACTTTATTTATATTTTAATAAACTTTATTCCAAAAAGTTCATTGGATATTCTTTTTTGTAACATAGGAATTACATATCTTCTTTCAATGTACATAAAACATTTTTTTGATCCCGAATTTTTAAAAGCGTTGACGGCTTTATTTTTTGAGTTAGCATTTGAAAAAATGTAGGCGGTTAATTCAACGGCGGTATTATTCTTTGTGTAGTAAACTTTCATTTTTATTTTTCCTTTCTTATTTGGTGGGGCTACTTTTATTTTTCGCCCCACTTATTTTTTAACTGATTTAATTATACAAAGTAATAAGTATAAATACTTTCATCCTTTGTGTGATATATATCTTTGTCAACTTTATTAAAGCAGCAGAACGTTGCTAAGTCTTTGACTTCTTTATCATATAACTTTCCAAACATAGGGAAAGGTAAAGTTGAATAACCGTCTGGATTATCGCCTGCAATAGTTAAATACAAGTCAACTGTTTTGTATTCTTTGTTAAGAATAAATTTAATAGTGTTAACTCTTGCACCGCTATAGTACACTTTCATCTCTTCTTTGTAACGATATACATTTAAGATGTTTGCTACTGTTTCGGCTGTTGCTGTCTGATTGTAAATGTTTGTGTTTTTCATTTGAAAAACCCTCCTAAAATTAAATAATGTATTCCACTCTTATATTATACCATACTTATAAGAGAAAGTCAAATGAATTTTTTGTTAACTCTTTTTTCTTTATCTCTTTGCGTTTGGTATGCTTATAGTATATCAGAAAAAAGATAAAGTGTCAACCCTTTTTTCTATGTTTCTACTTATTGCACAAAGACAGCAGGATGTTTTTATGCATATTGTACAAGACCCTTTGAGAGGCTCTATAAGGCTATTTAATAAACTTTTTATTTTACCCTATAAAAATTATAGCCGACCTATTAAACTCGTCATATAGGGGCGTATAGAATACATTTTATTATTCTTATATAATAAGTATATTATATAAATATCAGACCCGAGTTTGTGCAATATGTACAAAAAGTTTCAACAGTGTTAAATCTAATCGACACGAAGGTCCCTTTCCTTTAGGGCACACAATGTACATATTTAAAATACAATATGTTAATACAAGGTCCCTCGGATACCGTCATACTTTATCCACATTTTGTTCACATTTTAAAATCAAAAAAAAGAAAGCGAACTTTTAACGGTTCGCCCTCTTTAAATTTTAATCAGCTACTTTTTCGCTTTTAAATACATAATCAAATATTTCTATTTCCGTTGTGTATCCATAAGCGAGGTCATAATAAAAATCTTCTGCTTTCTGTTCTATGTAGTCATCAACCCACATTTCATAGGCTATTGGATCAAGCTCTTTTAATACTCTTGATGGATTAAATTTGCATACACCTATTTCTATAGGGTCGCAAATGTCATCAATTTCAGTATCAACAAGATCATAAAGATTTTCAAGCTGTCTGATTTCATTTGCTATCATTTCCATTGCTTCTGTTCTGTTGTTTTCTGTTACGTTGTAAACTTTCATTTTAAATATTCCTTTCGCCCGTATCGGGTCTTCTAAAATTATAATGTATGTTTTAGGGTCTTAGGTTATCCCCTTAACTCTATGCTCCTATTATACTACAAAATCAGAAAAATGTCAATACTTTTTTAGAAATTTCTGTTATAGTTTTTATTTATAGCAGGATATAAATTTAATCTATATGTTAAAATGCACAAAAAGAATCAACATTGTTGAATGAAGGTCCCTTGGAACGTAGTTAACAAATTGTTCATATCTTTATGAATAAATAGAAAAAGAGTGATGAATAAATCATCACTCAATTTCTTAAAGCAAAAACAAATTTAAAAATTTGATAAAATCATATTAAAAGAATTTATTTCCACGGTATTCTTTCGCCGCCGTGGTCGGCTATTCAAATTCCACTAATGATATTGAACCAGTAGCAAGCATATTATTATAATCAGCGTCAGCATTACTCAAACAATCTTTCACATATTTTTCTGGTGTATAATCATCTGGATATTTTACAAGCGTATCTATTGGACTTGTAGCACCGTTTGAAGGGTCGTAAAATTCCACCACATAATTTTCCATATTACTTCGCCTCCTTGAAAGTTAAACCGAATAAAGTAAACTCGGGCTGTTTCATAGCTCTTGAAACTTCGTGTCTTCTTATGTATTCAAAACACTTTTTTGAACTTGAATTCTTAAAAGTTTCAATTGCTTTTTCTCTTGCACTCGGGATTGAAAAAATATAGGCGGTAATTTCTTCTGTTGTATTCTGATTTGTAAAATAAATATTCATTTTAATTTTTCCTTTCTAATTGGTGGCGGTCGGCTTGAAGTCAACCGCCTAACTTTTTACTTATGATTAAAATACAAATGTTTGTACTGACATCTTTTTATTGCCGTAACAACTTAACTCGCCGAAGTCCATACAAATAGCGTCAAGCTCTCCTATATATGGATCGTACTGGTGACAATATTCATATACTTCTTCTATTTCGCCAAGTTCGTTCTCATATTCCCATACTACTTCAACTCTGTGTTCTTCAAGGTCATAGCGGAATACAATTGCTTTGACTTCCATCTCTTCTTTAAGATCGTAAAGTGTTGTTGTGTCTGCGTACTTAATAACTAATAAATCTTTCATGGTTAAAGTCCTCCAAAACTTTAAATAATGTAAATTTGATTTGTGGTGTTTACCACCATAACTATTATACCATACTTTCAAACGTTTGTCAAGTGAACTTTTTGTTAACACTTTTTTATTTCCGTATCTGTTTGGTATGCTTATATTATACCACAACTTAAAGAGTTTGTCAAGACTCTTTCTTGTAAACAATTTGTGAATTCAATCCAATGTTTACTTTTTTGTTTTGCTCTCTCTGTTTGGTATGCTTCTATTATATACCTAAAATTTGAATTTGTCAAGCGTTTTTTAAAAGTTTAGCAATATGCACAAAAAGAAATTCATCTAAAGAAAAAAGTTAAGCAGGATATACAAACGCACGCTGTACGCTCTTCTGACGTGTTTTTATTTGTAGTAGTATAATTTTATACCCGACTTCTTAAAACGTCATACCGACCCTCTCAGAGGCTTTCAGGCTATACTATTATATATATAAGACAGCCAGACCCCAGACCCTCGGTTGTGCATTCTGCACAAAAAAGTTTCCGACCTGTTGAAAACTTCTGTATATGTTGACCAAAACCCACACGAAGGTCCCTCGGATACCGATATAGTTTTAAACTATGCTTCGTTATAGTTTTTATTTATAACTTGTAATATAAAGAATAGCGGTTATAATAACCGCCGTTCTTATTTTTAATCTAAACATTTTACATTTACAAAACCAGCCCCATATTTAAAATAAAACTGAAATGTTATTGCATTATTGTCATCAATATAAAATGACTCTATAATGTCATTATTATCATAGTTTGTTGCTTTCAATATCATTTCCGCTATTGTGTACATTAACGGTTTCACCTCTGAAAGTTCACCATGAACGTTTGACTCTATGAAATTGTTTACTCCAGTGATTGAATATGTTACCTTGAAATGTTTCATTTGATTGTATCCTCCAAAAAATAAAATGTATTGTAAATCAATTGATTTACTATAGTATATTATACCACTTTCAGCAATTCAATTATACATCTTTAAGTAAATAAAAAGTAAATGATATTTTAATAAGTTACCTATTTAATAAAGTTCATAGAATGTTTACAATAAAATACTGGACAAGGTCCCTCGGAACGTCCTCATAATTTATCCACATTCTGAAAGACTTTATTCATATTTAAAAGATGAAAAAAATAACGGCGGTATTTTTCAACCGCCTACAATTTAATTTTTAAAGAGGTAAAATCTTAATAAATGCATATCTGTTTCTATATCAATCCACGTGCCTATTTTACTTGTATCAATTATATCCACACTCTGTATTTTATTTACCAAATTAAAACCGTCAATATACTGATTGATTAAATTTACAGCTATATTCTTAGGGATATTTTTAAACTCTGCAAACGCTGTTTCACCTGTCATTTTATCTACCAAATAAAAGTGGAATAAACCTATTTTTTCAATTTTAATATCTGTAACTTTCATCTTGAAAGCCCTCCCAAATTTTTAAATGTATTGTAAATCATTTGATTTACCATAGTATATTATACTACAGAATGCAGAAAAATACAATAGATAAATTGTAAACATTGCACCCTATCTTATTATAGAATGTTAACACTTTATTCATATCAGAGGGTATGAAGGTCCCTTGGAACGCCTATAGTTTCTATTTATAAGTAGTTATAGTTTTAAATTATAAAAGAATAGCGGTTATAATAACCGCCGTTCTTTTTTTTTCTTTTAGTATTCGATGAAAGTTTTAATCCAGCCGCCTCCCTTAGAAGTTTCTAATCCTATTGTAATGCCGTTAGAATCCATATGATAAAAATCATTTACAAGGATTTTACCCCTGCATTTAATCTGTTTGAGTATACCCTCCATTATACTATACATATGTTTTTTTAATTCGTATTCATAACATTTAATGAATATTGTTGTTACGTTTATGCCGTCACTTGTAAATTTAAATGTAAATTCTTTCATCTTGAAAGTCCTCCATAAAATTAAAATGTATTGTAACCGTTCTGATTACTATTCTATTATACCATATCCACCAACTACATTATACTACTTTAAGTAAATAAATTATGAATGATATTTTAACAGACCCCAGATTTAACAGTTTGTTCACAAACTTCATAAAAAATTTACAATAAAGTACTTGACATATATCTGTTCAAAGGTCCCTCAGATAATGTTCATATTTTATCTATAACTTTATGAATAAAAAAAAGAACACCCAACTTTAAATAGTTAGGTGTCTTTATTTAATTACTTATTAAAGAACATAGCTATAACACACTCATAATCAATATTACTACTTATATTCTGTTCAATTGCTTTATTTCTTAAAAGTTCAAAAAACTTTTCATCAAATTCTTTATTGATATTCAATATATATCTATTACTTTCAAGTGTTGTGAATATCCACGTGCTGCCGTTGTCGTGTATTGTAATTGTAACACCATAAAGTAAATTAGTGTTATCATTAAATACTTTACTTATTCTTTCAAATTCTTTTGTTGTTGTAATGTTTGCGAACTCTTTCATAATAAACCGAACCTTTCTATATTACACCCAACTTTTTACGGTCGGGCGTTTTTCTTTTTATCTGTTTGTAAAATCAAATACCCTTGTATTTTCATTTATTCTATTTGTGTTTTTTGCTAACTTCTTTAATTCGATTTTAATCTGGATAAAATTAAAATCCAATGTTTCAGCGTACTTATTTAACTTTAATTCTTTTAAACCGTGAGGGCTTTCAAGTTTTAAAATTAAATCCGTGTAACCTGTTTCAACGTTGTCAATAAATGTTATAGAATGAACTCTCTCGCCGTTGTATTCTATTATATTCATATCAACTATTAAACTAATATGAAAGTCGCCTATAGTTTTTTCGCTCATAAAGTCGGCAATGTTTATACCGCTTGCAAGTCTGTTCTTCTGTTCGTTTGTGTTTGTTGTCATTACTATTTTACTCATTGGTAAAACCCTCCAAAAAAATTATAAATGTATTAGTTCGTTTGAACTGATTATATTATACCATATTGCAAGAACCTATTCAATAGATAAATTGTAAACAAATAATTTCATCTGTTCATATTTTTCTGTTGTCGTTCTCTCTGTTTGGCATACCACAAACAATTGTATTTGTCAATAAGTTTTTAGCTGAGTCTATTTATTGCATAAAGTTTTTAACATTTTTATGCATATTATACAAGACCCTCTGAAAGGCTCTGTGCTGTCTTGTAACACGTTTTTATTCAAGTAGTATTATTTTATTAGTGCTATATAAAAACGGTTTAAATAGTCTTGTAGAGTGTTTGACGTTCATCTAATCCCTATACAAATTGCACAAAATTGTTGAAAACTTTTAGTTATATTGTATACCCTAATGTTCAAAGGTCCCTCATATGTAGTACACAGAATGTTCACAACTTTATGAATAAAATAAATAGCACCTAACTATATTAGTTAAGTGCTTTATATATTAGTATTCTTTGTGTGGTATAATTGATATTTTTATATCGTTGCTTTTTGATCGTGCATTAAAGTTATTAGGCGTATCACGTGTTATTATATAATCTTGTAATTTTACAAGTCTTTTAGTTTCATCAGCGTAACTCTGATTTACTTTTATACTCTTTATATCAATATTGTTCTTTATAAATTTACCGTGCTTATATACGGGTGTTATAAACTTTATCTTATAAATATACATTTTTAAATTCCTTTCTAACTAATAACCCCACGACTATATTTTATATAGTCGTGAGAATTATTTTTCTTTTACTTATTCAATTCGTTTTCAAGTTCTGTTATTTTTCTTTTAGCTGATTCAATTTCTTCTGTTGTCATTGGCTTTAATTCGCAACTTATAGGCTTTCCACAGTCACGATATACCACTGATTTTTTACCACTCTCAACGCTTCTTTTTAAGTTCTTGAGTTCTCTGTTGAGTCTCATTTTTTTAACGTATTCATTTTTTTCTGTTTCTGTTAAGTCTTTAAAGTTTTTCATTTTAATAGCCTTTCTGTTAGCATACCGCCAACCGTCAAATTTTATAGTCTTTAGGTTAACCCCTTGACTATGCTTCTATTATACCACATTATTATATGTTTGTCAAGGGTTTTTCTGAACTTTGTGCAATATGTATAAAACATTTAACTTTGTTTGTGTACTTTGTATATCGTCAAATTATACAAAGATGTTGAAAACTTTTGTACATTCTGTCTATACTATCTCATCAAGGTCCCTCGGATACCGCTATAGTTTTAAGCTATTACCACTTATAAATTTAAACTATAACCGCCTTGAAATATTTTAATACACCAATTTACCACATTCAGAATTTACATAGAAAAAAGAGAACGGAATTTTTCCGCTCTCTCTTCTTTTAGATGCTATAAATAAAAGTAAAGTAAATTATAAATATAAGAGTTAACATTTCACCACACTTTCTATTTCAAGTACATTGTCAACTAACTTTATATTGCAACCGTTAAAACTTGCGTTGTTGTTCTCTTCTAAACCGTCAATAATGTTCTGTGCATCTTCTGAAATCTCCTCATCAACCCACATATCAAACCCTATTGGATCGAGTTCTTCAAGTACTCTTGAAGGGTTGAATTTACAACAACCGACTTCAACGGTGTTATAAAATTCGTCGATACGTTCACGAGTGATTTCTTTGTAGTCATATGACTTTTCAAGATAGTTATAAACGGCATCGAATAAAGTTGTGTTTTCAAGTGTAAATGTTTTCATTTGGTATTTCCTTTTCTCTGCTTTTTGTCGAGGTTATTATTCAGCCAACCTATTATTTAAAATTAAGTTTGTTCTTTGGGGTCGCATTGAAACTATAAGCTGCTAACCTTGTCTTCTGATGTTCACCCCTTGAACTGTTTATATTATAACATATTTCAAGAACTTTGTCAATACTTTTTTGAAAATTTCCGTTATAGAATTCATCTATAACTTGCTATAATTTTAAACTATAACCTATGGTAAATGGTTGGGGTGATACTCACCTCGAAAAGAATAATTTAATAGGAGAAAAGCGGTTTGAATTTCACCCGCTCATCAGTGATTTACTATAGTATATTATAGCAGAAAACAGAATCAAATACAATAAATATTCCGAGGTATAATGTTACAATGGGTTCATAGAATGTTCACACTATACACCTATCAAGGTCCCTCGGAAGATGTGACAGAATTATTAACATTCTGTCAGGATTGCATTATATTTATATGTCCTATCCATACACTCAAATTTATTTACTCTTTTAAAGTATATCACTTTATTTTTTGGGTGTGTGTAAATTGGTATGTATGTTAGTTCTGTTTTACTGTATGACTTTAATTCAGCAGGAAGATCCACTATATAGACAGCGTTATATATTGTATCATCTTTTATATAGTAGGCTATTGTATCAATAACTATTTCAAAATGTTTATTCAGATACAGAATTTTATCTGTATCTGAAAAGTCTTTTAATTCAATAGCCTGATTCAATTCAGGTATATTCAATCTCATTTCTTATAGCACTCCTCACATATTGCAGCTAATTCAGAACTTGCAAGGTAAATAAAAGTAATAACACCAGCAACCGCTCCAATAACTGCACATATAAATTTATTGTATGTACATATACCTAACAACATAAGTACCAAATTAAAACCGCTTGCAGTTAAGAAAGTAAAGATAAATACTATTAACATAATAACCGCCGTCATTAAAAGAGTAAATAAACCTATTATAATATTTTTCATTTTGTTTTACATCCTTTCTGTTTGATGTATATCCCACTTTATAAGCAGGATACACACGAATTATTTTTTTTATTAACCCCAACAAATCTCGTAAAGATTTTTATATGTTTCCGTGCCATCATCAATTGCAAGAACAAACATATCACTGTCTACATCAATAGCAATATAAGAACGTACAGAACAAACTAAATCATTATCACTATATAAATTCAGATACATTTCAGTTTCTGAAAGTTCGTCGCTGTCTTCCATATCTTTAAAGCTTAACACGGCTTTTGTAATAGCTGTGTTGTTAGCTTTATTTATTTCTTCTGTAGTTTTTACTGTATCCATACAGTAACCGCCTAACATTATTTTTATAGTTAAGTTAGTGTTATTACTAAACTTAATTATAATGTTGTCGCTGTCTGTTTTAACACTCTCAACATTACTATTAAAATAGTTTGTGATATTAAGTGTGTTGTTGTTTGTGCCGTCTGTTAAATTAAATAAGTTGTAAAGCATTGTAATACTCCTATTCTGCACCACTTTGAGTGCGGTCAAAATTTTAAATGTATGTAGTGAACTCAATCACTATATATAGTATATCACATTTCTTGTAAATTGTCAATACTTTTTAAGATATTTCTCGTTATAGTTTTTATTTATAGCAGGACTATTCTTTATAGGTTTCATCTATAAGAGTATTGTTATAGTTTCAATCTATTATATTTATAGTCTTAAACTATAACCATTCGATGTTGTGCAACTTGTATAAAACATTCGACACTTTTTGTGCATCTTGTCGGTGCGTCAAATTGTACAAAAATGTTGAAAACTTTTGTGCACTTTGTATAGAATGATGTTCAAAGGTCCCTAACTACAGGTTCATAGAATGTTCATAACTTTATGAATAAAAAGAACGGACTAAATAAGTCCGTCCCTTATGTTTTATGCATTGATGAAATCGAATTTAATACCCCACTTTATAATTGAACCGTGTTTTGCTGTCGCTATCATAATACTTTTATATTCATTCTCCATAATGTCAACCGCTTTTTTCATCTGTTTACGGGTTACAATTCTTTTACCTACAACAGGAGCAATGACGCTATTAAAAAAGTCATCGCTTTTCATAAGTTCATCGGTTATCATTTTAGCATTTTCACCGTTTGATATTTCTGATTTGAATAATATAAGTGTTTTCATTTTAAATATTTCCTTTCTGATTTAACCCCACGACTATTATATAATAGCCGTGAGAATGTTTTTAATTAGTCTTTTAAATCCACACCGCACTGTTTAAGAGCGTTGAATGTCATTCTTAAAATTGCTTTAAGTGATTCAAAATTATTTTCATCACATTCAGCATTTTTATATTCCTTGTAATTGTCATACTGGAGTTGAGTTCTGAATGCTATGTTATCAAGTGTTTTTTCAACGGCTGATTCTTTTTCAATTCTTCTTCTTTCTTCAAGAAAATCCATCATTTCCTTGAATTCTTCAACTGTTACTGTTTTGTTTTCATTGTTGTTCATAGTATAACCTACTCTTTCCACCCGTTCGGGTTATCAAATTTTATAATGTACGTTGTAGAGTCTTAGGTTATCCCCCTTAACTCTATGATACTATTATACCACACTATTATATAAATGTCAAGCGTTTTCAGAAAAAAGTTTTTAGGTTTGTGTAACTTGTATATTATTCATCACGTTAAGCAGGATTTATTATGCACTTTATACAAGAGAATAAAGAGTGTTAGTGTGCTAAGAAAATAGTACACCTTGCATTGTGCATATTGCCTAAAAGTTTTCAACACTGTTGAAAATAATTGTGCAAGGTCCCTTCTTTAGGCTATAGTTTTTATTTATAACTACTTATAGTTTTAATCTATAACTAAATGAATTAAAACGGACTCTTTAAGGGAGTCCGCTGATATGTTTAAAGATGTCTTATAGTAACAGATACATAGGTATTTATATCAAACACTTTTTTAAGCACGATACAATTATTTTGTACTATGATATTGTATTCATCACGTGGAATTTTTTCAGATGTTTCTTGTAGTTCGTCCGCCTTATTATTCAACCAGCTTTTCAGGTGTTTTAAGTCTTTAAAATCCTGATTGATACGCTGATGTTTTAAAATACCATCTTTATATATTATTGTGCTTGCATTTATCATTATAGTTTACCTCTCTTTTAAAAGAGTCAAGCGGATTATATAACCGCCTGACTTGTATTCTTTTTGTGTTTAATCTTTTGTGATGTAGTCCGCACACATAGCCGCCTTGTGTATCTCAACGGCAAATTTTTTACATAAATTGATTTGCTTTTCTGACAACGTCCAGCCCACCTGGACATAATAAGCCATTGAATAAATAATTTCATAGCCTCTGAAAAGTGGGTGCGTGTCATATCCATAACACTCTCTATGTTTAGGGATATAGATTTTCTTTAAGTCTTCTATCATTTCATCAATGTTGTTATAGACTTTTTCAAAACGGATGAAACCATATTTGTTTTCTGTTTCGGCTTCTGATTTAAGTATTGTATAATACTTGTTATAAACAGCGTCCCACGCTGCATTGTAGTTGAATTTGCTCCAGTCATTTAAAATTTTTACATTGTTCTTATTCATTTGAGAACACTCCTTATAATATAATGTTGTTGTGTGGCGGACTCTATCCCCTTGCCACAATACTATTATACTACAGATTTAGAAAAATGTCAAGCTTTTTCAGAAAATAAATTCGATTTGTTTATTATGTACAGTTTCAACAGATGAATTTGTGTACATTGTACAGATCCCATAAGAGGCTCTGAGAGCCGTTCTCAGGCGTTCTGAATTCATCTATAAAAATTCATCTTGAAATATTTAAAACGTGATACAGCCCCTGAGAGAACGTCACACGGATATCTAATAATTCAGGGTGTGTATAGTCCGCATCTATTCCTTATGCGAATTGCACAATTAAATTTAAGAGTGTTGAAAACTTTTGTGGAATCTGGATATAATCCATTCAAAGGTCCCTAACAGAACGCTCACAGTTTGTTCACATTTTTCTAACGGAATATATGAATAAAAGAACGGACTCCCTTAAAGAGTCCGCCCACATACAATATAAAATTTTTAATAGAATAAATCAATAGTTAAATGATGAAGTCCACACTTCAGAATGTATTTATATATATCTTTAAACTTGTAGTCTATTGTAATACTGTTATCACTGTCTATGTATATCTTAATATCAGCTAACAATTTTTTGAGTGCATCAGGGTTTATAATATCTGTATCAGTGTTATTGTTGTCTGATGTAGCAGGATTTAACTTTATAGTTGTATCTGTAGTAGGGTTAGATATATCTGATGTAGTTGTATCAGGTATTATTATATCCGCTGATGTATCTATGTCTACAGTAGTGTTATCTGATGCATCTGTATCTATATCAGTTGATGTAGTATTATCAGAGTTTGTATAGTCGTCTGATGTAGTAATATCAGTAGTTATTGATATACTTGTTGTATCCTTAGTAACTGATGCAGTTGTATCTGTAGTAGTTGATACAGTTGTTGTATTATCTGATGTATCTACAGTAGTAGTTGATGCAGATGTATCTATATCAGATGTTATTATAGTGGTTGATGCAATTGTATCAGGGTTTATATTGTCTGATGTAGTTGTATCAGTGTTATCAGATATTACTGTAGTTATATTAGTTGATATAGTTGTTGTTGTAGTTGATACAGTCGTTGTTGTATCTGTAGTAGTTACTGATGTATCAGTTGATACAGTTGTTGTTGTGTTGTTATCAGGATGATTATGTTTTGCATAGTATTCAAACTGAGCCTGAACGATGTCACACGCTGTATTATAGTCTATATCAAATTCCCCTGTATCACTGTTATAATAGTGTGCATAAGTGTTACTATCAAAATCCACATAGTCAAATGCATCAGGTAAACAAGTTGGGCAGGTTTCAGCGTTTGCGGTTGTACTGATGTTACATACTACCATAGTAGCGATTACAGTTAATATACCAATAATTATAGTTCTTAATGTTTTCATTTTTAAATACTCCAATTTCTCCCACGGATATTATACCGCCGTGGGTCGGTTTATTTTTCTTTTAGTCTTAATCTTCTATGAGTTCTTCAAGTGTTATGATGTTCTTACATTCAGGGTCTTCATTGTTAGCGATGACGCTTATCTCACCGTGTCCACGTTCTTTAAGCATTTCAACCGCTGTATCATAATCTTCTGATCCATATCCCCAGTCATTGTCTTCATTTTCAAGATCTGTTATTGCATACCAATATTTTGTTTCCATAGTATTCTCACTTTCTCCCCGTCAAGCCGTTAGGACAGCTATATTATTAGTTCGCTTTATTTCTTATTTCTTCTTTTCTCGCTGCATTAGCTTTTCTTCTCTTGTCTTTTTTCAAGAGCTGATATACTCTTGTAGTTGAAATTTCAAGGAGTTGTGCGATTTCTGTTGTGCTCATGCCGTTGTCTTTTAAGATTACAACGCTTTTTACTTTTAAATTTGTCATTTCATTCATTTGAATTTCTCGCTTTCCGCTGTCTGATACAGCTTTATTGTATTCAGTCAATCCCTTGACTGTATCTATATTATAACATATTCCCTTGAATTTGTCAAGGGTTTATGTTATAGTTTTTTTCTATAGGTCAGGCGGTTTGTTATTCCGCCTGATTTAATTCTTTTTCAAGTTCTGTTATTCTCTTTTTTATCTTTTCAAGTTCGTTGCTGTCTGGTGTATGTCGTCCCACATAAGCACCGTGTACAAGTCTTCTCAACTTGTAGTCATATCCATATTCTATTGTTCTCTTTAATCTGTTAAGTTCGGTTTCTTTTTTCTTAATGTTAATGTATGCTGTCTTCTGTTCTTCTGTTAAGTTTGTAAATTCTCTTGCGTTTATCATTTTAAATTCCTACTTTCTGCCCACCGTTCGGGCTATCAAATTTTATATTGTCTGTCTTAGGTGTCCCCTTGACTGTCTCTATTATACCACAAACAATTGTATTTGTCAAGGGAATTTCTGAAGTTTGTACAATGTGCACAATTGAGCAGGATATTTTTGTGCATCTTGTATAGTTAAGGGCTGTAAAGCTTTTTAAAGCGGTTAATATATCCATAGTATAATTTATCTGATATCATAGTCAAATTGATTTAAACGGCTTGTAGAGTCTGTTAGATATATAGGTGGTATATATTTTTAGTTTGGTGTTATATAGATATGGATTTTTAAATTGATTTTGATATTGTAATATATAGGTGTCTTAATATTTGAGTATGATATAACAGCGGTATTGGATTATGATATAACATTGATTATCAGATTATCAATATATCAGATTGATATTATAATAACCCTATGTAATAATTTTAAGATTGATATATCATAATGATATAGGTATGTTATAATTTTGATATGCTGATATAGTCATATCAGATTTATTTTTAAGATTGATATTTAAAATACACCCTATGATATTTTTGATATAGTATTATAGTTATATCAGATATAAGATTGATTTTTGATATTAGGATATGATATATAAGCACATCAGATTTATTTTGTATTAGATATACCTATGTTATAATTTTAGTGTATTGATATTATTATATCGATTTAAAATATAATTTTGATATTCAGATTTTTAATTACATAGTAATATATAGGTATTATATAATTTAAGACTGATATATTATAGATATAAGATTGATATAATAATTTGATTATCAGATATTATAAATATAGGTATGTTATAATTTAAGATTGATATTATTAGTATATCAGATTATCAATATAATTTGATTATCAGATATTATATATTATCCCTATGATATAATTTTGATATAATCATATAAAATTGATATTGCATTTTTAAGATTGATATAATAATTTAAGTATGATATCAGATATTATATTTAAGATTTAAGATTGATATTATAATATCCCTATGTAATAATTTACTATGATATAATAATATCATAGGATTTATATATAATTTTTAATATCAGATATTATATTATAGTCTATATGGATTTATATTTTAAGATATATATTTATATTAGTTGATATATAAAACTTATTATATAAGATTTAAGATATATAATTGATTTTAAGATTGATATAATATAGGATATATAATAATATAAATATATATAATATAATATATATAATAATAATAATATATAATAATATATAATAATATATAATAAATAAATAAATAAATAA
>ERZ808278.341-NODE-341-length-33774-cov-3.148136_pt1 | contig 33774 bp, 28 predicted proteins | sample MGYA00521239_ERZ808278 | MGnify/ENA primary metagenome ERZ808278 (study PRJEB31516, sample SAMN03275600) | gut metagenome | biome: mammalia-associated habitat; material: feces | host: Papio cynocephalus | place: Kenya | collected 2012-07-17 ... | reverse complement strand
TGTTTCCGACAGTTTCGAAGTGCCCGCCGCAACGCCCGAAGCGGAAGAATTGTTCCGCGCATTCATGGCGGCACTGATGAAAACGGATATGATGCTCGGCATTCAGATTCAGCTTGCGGCAGCGCATTGGCTTGAAAACGAAAATCTTTTTATTTGCTTTGACAAATCAAAGCGTTCCAATTATAATTATGCAAACACACCCGAGGTGAAAGCAAAACTCCGACGCGCAGCGGGCGAAAGCATTGCGCCGCACGGCGTCGAGCTTGTGCTCAAAGACGGAAGCGTCGTTGCAAAAAAGGACGTTCCGACTGAGCTTTTCGGGGTTGAAATCACCGAAGTTTAGCAGAAAAAGCACAGCAGAAAACGTTCTGCACAGCGACATTCGGCGAAAGGTATTATTTTATTTTATATAAAGAGGTTACACAATGCAGATTCAGGCACCGAAGGGAACAAAGGATGTTCTGCCCGGCGAAAGCTACAAGTGGCAGTATATCGAAAAAGAAATGCGCGATCTGTGCCGCCTGTACGGCATTAACGAATTGCGCACGCCGATAATTGAACACACCGAGCTTTTCATGCGCGGCGTCGGCGACACGACGGATATAGTTCAAAAGGAAATGTACACTTTCAAGGATAAGGGCGACCGCTCCATCACCCTCAAGCCCGAGGGCACGGCGGGCATGGTTCGCGCCTTCCTTGAAAACAGGCTCTTCAATGAGGCTCTTCCTCAAAAGATGTATTATCTCAACGCTCCGGTTTTCCGCTATGAAAAGCCGCAGGCGGGAAGGCTTCGCGAACATCATCAGTTCGGCGTTGAGTTTTTCGGCGCATCCTCCTTTGAAGCCGATGCGGAAATCATCATGCTTGCGCTCTCCCTTCTGAGAAGGTTGGGGCTTGACGAGTTGACGCTGCACCTTAACAGCATCGGCTGCGGAAAATGCCGCAGGGAATACAACAAAGCTCTTTACGATTATCTGAAATCGCATATCGACGGCATGTGCAAAACCTGTCAGGACAGGCTTGAGCGCAACCCCATGCGCATTCTGGACTGCAAAGAGGAACACTGCAAGGAGATCTGCCGCAGCGCACCGCGCACGCTTGATTACCTCTGCGATGATTGCCGTGCACATTTCGAGGGACTCAAGCGCTGTCTCGACACCTGCGGCGTGAAATACGTTGTCGATCCGGATATTGTCCGCGGGTTGGACTATTATACCGGCACGGTATTCGAAATTGTCTCCACCCGCATCGGCTCTCAGGGCACCGTATGCGGCGGAGGCAGATACAATAACCTCGTTGAAGAACTCGGAGGGCAGCCTATTCCCGCCGTCGGTTTCGGCATGGGCATGGAACGCTTGCTGATGGTCATGGAAAACGCAAACGCCGTCATTCCCAAGCCCAAGCCCGTGAAGGTCTATTTCGCCGCAATGGGCGAACAGCCCCGCCTTGCCGCTTTCGGCCTTGTTCAAAAGCTTCGCGAAAACGGAGTTTTTGCCGAATTCGACCACATGGAGCGCAGCTTTAAGGCGCAATTCAAATACGCAAACAAGATTTTTGCGGAATATGTTGCTATTCTCGGCGATGATGAGCTTGCGGCAGGCGCAGCAAAAATCAAATGCATGGCGGACGGCTTTGAAACCTCCGTCAAGCTTGATGAGCTTGTTGATTATTTTGCGGACTGAAACCCGTTCCGCAAGTTAATACGAACAGAGCAAAGGGGAGCTGCGGCGGCAGTTCCCTTTTTTGCTGCTTTTTCCCCGCTTTTAAAGCATGATGCATATCAGCCCGTTGCAGCCTTCGTTTACCATTCTTGTTATCGCGTCGCGCAGCTTCATCTGAACATCCGCAGGCAAGCGCGACACCTTGCCCGCCATGCCGTCCTTAACAAGGTCATAGAGCGATTTTCCGAAGATGTTCGTGCTCCATATCTCATCCGGTTTGTTTTCAAACTTGTCAACAAGGTATTCGATAAGCTCCTCACTCTGTTCGGCGGTGCCGACAAGCGGGTTGACCTCGCTTTCGATATCAACGCGAATGATATGCAGTCCGGAAGCCTTTGCTTTCAGACGAACACCGAAACGCGAACCGTGCTGGACTATCTCCGGCTGATCCAGCTGCATTTCATCTATCTGCGGCGGAACAAGCCCGTAGCCCGTTTCCTCCGCCGCCGTGAGTGCGCCCGCAATGCGGTCATATGCCTTTTTTGCCAGAACAAAATCCTTCAGCGAAGCAATAAGCTCACTTTCGTTTTTAATTTCGCAGCCGCATTCCTCGCTGAGCACACGATAGAACACATCATCATTCGGAACAAGCCGAAACACTGCGCTGCCGCTGCCAAGGCTGATACGAACCTGCTCAACGGGTTTATAGTCTTCCATCCCTCCGAACACCTTTGGAATCAATGCTGCATCCCGCATTTTGTTCAGGTTCGGCATTGCCGCTTTTGCCCTTTCAAGCAAAGCCTTAACAAGGCAATGCTCCGTTCCGAGAGCACGCATCCACTTGGGTATCTCAATGCAGATGCTGCCGAGAGGAAATTCCTGCAAAATGCCTTCCAGCAATGAATCAACATCCGAAAGCTCCATTCCGAGAACGTCCAGCGGCTTTACAGGCGCACCGTACTTTTCCGAAAGCTGTGCCGAAAGCTCCGCTGCCGCCTGCCCCGTTGGGTCTGAACTGTTCAAAATGATGATATAAGGTTTTCCCGTGTTCTGCATTTCGCGCAGCACCGCCTCTTCCGCAGGCGCGTATGCCTCGCGGGGAATTCCCGTGATGCTGCCGTCCGTCAAAACAACGATGCCTATTGTTGAATGCTCCGTGATGACCTTCCGCGTGCCGAGTTCCGCGGCTTCATCAAACGGAATGTCGTAATCGAACCACGGTGTTCTTACCATGCGCGGCTGCTCCCCCTCGCTGCTGCCGAGCGCGCCTTCCACCATATAGCCCACGCAATCCACCATGCGCAGGCGCAGCTCAATGCCGTCCTCGCCGACAGTGAGCGCGACCGCCTCGTTCGGAACAAATTTCGGCTGTGTTGTCATAACCGTTTTGCCCGAACCGCTTTGCGGCAATTCGTCCACAATTCGGGCCAGGGCATATTCGTTTTCAATCTTCGGAAGAACCATAAGATCCATGAACCGTTTGATAAATGTCGATTTGCCCGTTCGAACGGGGCCGACGACGCCGATGTAAATATCCCCTCCGGTACGTTTTTGAATATCCCGATAAATGCCTGTGCTTGCCATAATAACCTCCGATTGCTGTTTTGCCGCCGAATCGGCTTTATCCTTTTGTGAATTGATATGAGCGGCAGCGCGGAAATATTCGCATTTGCGGCATTTTTGTTTAATTAAAAAGCCCCCTCCGCAAACAGTGCGGTGAGAGCTTTTGCAGGTATTGAATTTTTCGAATTGCATTTACACTGTCAAAAAACCGATGCGGCCGTGCCTGTTTAAAGCAGCTTTTGTCCGTTGATAAACAGCGCAAAGCTCAACCCGAGCCTGTTCGCGGCACGCATACAGAGCTTCATGCGGGTCATGAATATTTCGAAATAATCCATAATGGAGCAATACTGCGTGTCAATCGTCAGGTTCAGCGAAAGCGTCGCCTTGCTGTCATCGATTCGGATATTTGATTCCGTAACGGAGTAATTTACGCGGTCGTGAATATCAAAAGTCGAGATATTGCGATTGCGCACACGGCTTCGGCGAACATCACATTTATCCGCAAGTATCAGCGCGGCGGCAACAGCGTTTACGGGCACGCCCGTGCCCTCGTCATGGTTGCCGATCGCCGTTACGATAAGGGAAATATCCTCCGCACTCATTCCGCGCTCCTCCAAAAGCCGGAACGCAAGCAGCGCACCGCTCTGTGAATGGTCAACGCGGTTTATAAGGTTGCCGATATCGTGCAGATAGCCGGCAATGCGGACAAGTTCCACTTCGTGTTCGGAATAACCGAGCGTTTCAAGGATATGCGCCGCATTTTCGCTCACCATTGTGACATGCGCAAACGAATGTTCCGTGAATCCGAGCGCAAGCAGGGATTCGTCCGCACGAATGATGTAGGTTCGAATCGAGGCATCCTCCCGCAGTTGTTTATATGTTATCGCCGTCATAAAAATCTCCCCCTTATTTTCGGTTGAAAAACGAACCGTCGGAAACTCCCGTTTGCGTTTTTTGCCGCCGGGAGTGTTCCCGATTCCGTTTGCCGCCTCAGCGCACCTTCAGTCCGCTTGCCATATCGCCCATGGTTGTGAGCGCGGAAAGGTTCTCGTCCGATGCATCGCTTGCGCAAAGTATCATGCCGTGGCTTTCAATGCCGCAGATGGTCTTCGGCGCAAGATTTGCAACAACAACCACGGTTTTGCCGATGAGCTGCTCCGGGCTGTACCATTTTTTGATGCCGGAAAGCACAATGCGCTCTTCCCCGCCCATTTGCAGTGTGCATTTGAGCAGTTTTTTGGATTTTTTAACCTCTTCGCAGGCAATGACCTTTGCAAGGCGCAGGTCAAGTTTTGCAAAGTCGTCATAGCTTATCTCCGGCAGCAGCGCGGGTTCGGCGGGCTTTACCTCGGATTTTACCTCAGATTTTGCCTCCGTGTCCGCATTCTTCGCTTCGGGCTTTGCCTCCGCCTTCTCCTCCGCTGCCTGCTTGGGTTTCGGAAGCAGTGCCTCAAGCTGTTCAAGCTCCTTTTTGATATCGATTCGCGGGAAGAGCGCCTCTCCCTTTTTAACAATCGTGCCTTCGGGCAGTTTTCCGAATTCCGCAACGGAATCGAACTCCTTAAGTGTTTCATCCGCAACGCCGAGCTGTTCAAAAATCTTCGGCGCGGTGCGGGTCAGGAACGGACGCAGGCAAACGGCGGCAATGCGCAGGCACTCCGCAAGGTTATAAAGCACGGTTCCGAGCCTGTCACGCTTTGCTTCATCCTTTGCCAGCAGCCACGGTGCGGTAATATCAATGTATTTGTTGCAAAGACGAACAAGTCTGAAAATCTCTGCCAAGGCCTCATTGGGGTGCAGCGCGTTCATGCAGGCATCGATTTTTTCCGCAAGCGCGGCTGCTGCGGGAACGATGGTTGAATCCTCTTCCTCAACGGGAGCATTGGGCGCAGGGATAACCCCGCCGAAATACTTCTCAATCATTGCAACCGTACGCGAAAGCAGATTGCCGAGATCGTTTGCAAGGTCGCTGTTTATGCGCGTTATCAGCACCTCGTTGTTAAAATTGCCGTCGCTTCCGAACGGGAATTCACTCAGCAGGAAGTAGCGAATTGCATCCACGCCGTAACGTTCGACAAGCTTGACGGGGTCAACAACGTTGCCGAGGGATTTGCTCATCTTTGCGCCGTCCAAAACAAGCCAGCCGTGGCCGTAAACCTGTTTGGGCAAAGGAAGGCCGAGAGCCATCAGCATGATGGGCCACACAATGGTGTGGAAACGGATTATCTCCTTGCCGACGATGTGAACATCGCAGGGCCAGTATTTTTTGAACATTGAATCGTCATCGCTCAAATAACCGAGCTTTGAAAGATAGTTCAGCACGGCATCGAACCAGACATAGATAACGTGCCTGTCGTCAAAGCTGACGGGCACGCCCCATTTAAAGGTGCTGCGGCTGACGCAGAGATCCTCAAGCCCCGGAAGCAGGAAGTTGTTGAGCATCTCCTTCGCGCGGGAGGCGGGTTGAATAAACTCGGGGTGAGTCTCAATGTATTCGATAAGACGGGGCGCGTATTTGCTGACGTTAAGGAAATAGCTTTCCTCCTCAACCTCTTCACCCTTGCCGCCGCAATCGGGGCACACTCCGCCGCTCTCCTTGAGCTGCGTCTCCGTCCAGAACGCCTCGCAGGGCGTGCAATACATGCCCTTGTAGCTGCTCTTATAAATATCGCCCTGATCATAGAGCTTTTTAAAGACCTTTTGAACGCATGCAACGTGGTAATCATCCGTTGTGCGAACAAAGCCGTCGTTGGAAATATCCATAAGCTGCCAAAGGCTGTGGAACCCCGCAACGATGTTGTCAACATACTGCTGAGGTGTAACTCCCGCTTCTGCCGCCTTGCGTTCAATCTTTTGTCCGTGTTCGTCCGCACCGGTCAAAAAGTAAACATCATAGCCGCGCATTCTCTTATAGCGTGCAAGCGCGTCCGTGTTCACGGTGCAATAGGTGTGTCCGATATGCAGTTTTGCACTCGGATAGTAAATGGGCGTTGTGATGTAATAAGGTTTCTTTTCTTTCATGATTTCCGTCATAAAAACTCTCCTTCGGAAGTATTCCGGATATTTGCGTTTTGAATTTTTTGAAAATAAATCAAAAACGCCCCCATATCCGGTCAAGGGATATAGGGGCGTCCGTCATGCACGATGAACCTTTCCGCCGCAAAAAACGGCAGAAACGCTGTTCGGGTATGCGGCGTTGTCGCGGTACCACCCTAATTCCCGACAAAAGGCGTTTGTATGCGCAAACATGCCGTGTCGGCTCATTTCGCGCTGTAACGTGCGCACACGCCGTGTCTTAATGAATTATGCACTTCTGCGCTTCGTGCAGGGACTTTTGTGCATGTTTCGGTTCGACCTCGGGGGCTCGGGAGCCATGTTCGGGATACCCCGCTCCCGACTTGCACCGAACGCCGGGTCTCTGAAAGCGGAAGCTGTCCGTACTCTTTCCGTCACAGCCCTATGAAATTCGGCGGAGAATAATGCGGAATCAACCGCTGATAAATCCCCGCAGTTTATATTTTAATCATAGTCTGCACGTTTGTCAAGCGGTTGATACGATTTTTCGGCATTTCATTCCGCTCCGTTCCCGCTTGCGTTCAAAGCGAACCTTGTTCCCGTCTGCTGCCGTCGTTTTCCGTTTGCGCTCCGCTTAAGCTCTGTCCGTTAAAGCAGGTTTTCGGCATTCGTGCCGCGTTGTTTAAAAAGCCGCGATAAAGCGCAAACCCCGCGATGCTTGTTATAACTTCCGTAACAGGGAAAGCAAACCAAAACCAATTCAGCCCGAATCGCGAAAAGACATATCCGAGCGGCACAAAAAGCAGCACTGTTCGTATCACTGTCAGCAGCGAACTTTTAAGGCTGAACCCCGTTGCCTGAAAGAACACGGGGAATATGAGGGATGTTACCATGGGCAGAAAACTGATTCCGATGATCGGGAACCCGACTTTTCCGATTGAGACCACAAGCGCGTCACCGCTGAAAACACGAATCATCTGCGCCGGAACCGAAACAAAGCACGCCGTTCCGACAGCCATCAGCATAAGCCCGAAAAGAACGGAATCCGCAAGCGTTTTTTTGCATCTTTCAATATTTCCGGCAGCATAGTTGAAACTCAGCACCGGAACTATGCAGGTTTGCATCGCGCCCAGCGGAATAAAGAAAAAAGTCTGCCATTTATAGTATAGTCCCAATGCCGTCACAGCCGCATCCGAAAATCCCGCAAGTATAAGATTCAGACCGAGGATATAAAACGTGTATGCCGACTGCATAAGAATATTCGGTGCCCCCAAGCGAAAAATTGTTTTTGAAAGACCGGGAAGACTCTTTGCCGCGGGCATTTTTCGAAACCCCTTTTTCATAACCACCGCCGCTGCAACCACCTGTCCCGCAACGGTTGCGGCCGCCGCACCGGCGATACCGAATTTCGGCAAGCCTAACAAACCGAAAATCAGTATCGGATCCAGAACAATATTCGTAACAGCCCCGGCGATTTGCGCCGCCATGGGCGTTTTCATGTCGCCTTCCGCCTGTAAAACCTTTGTCCATATGCTTTCGAGAAACAGCCCGAAGCTGAACACGCAGACGATCCTGCCGTAAACCGTAATATCGCGTATAACCGCCTCGGATTCGGTTGACATTCGGGCATACGCCGGCATGATGAACCAGCAGACCGCAGCAAACACTGCCCAAAGGATAACGGCAATTGCCGTGCCCGCCCCTGCAAACTCATCGGATTTTTCTTTGTTTCCTGCGCCGAGTTTTGCAGCCATTGCCGTGTTTATGCCCACGCCGCTGCCCACCGCAAGCGCTATCATCAGCAGCTGAATCGGATAGATAATCGACAGAGCCGTGAGCCCGGAATCCGAAAATTTTCCGACAAACAAACTGTCAATAATATTATAAAGTGCCTGTATCAATTGAGCCAGCATTACGGGCGGCGCAAGTTTTAAAAGGATTCTGCTGATTTTTTCCGTGCCGAAAAGATTCGCCGTGTCCGATGCTTTTTTCGTGTCCGTGTGCCCTGTTCCCGCCTTTTTTTCTTTCACGTTTACCTTTCTCCCTTCCCCATTGCCTCGTCAAGCCGCATATTGTATTCCGTCAGCATATTCGTCAAAATCCTGAGGTTATCCTCTCCGAACGCCGCAACTGCCGCCGTTTCGGTTTCGTTCATCGATTTCAGCAGCGGTTCGGCCCATGCCGCGCCCTTTTCCGTAAGCACAAATGCCTTTTCGCGCCCTCTTGAAAAGCTTGCATCCCGTTCGACAAATCCGCTCTTGCGCAGCGCGGTGATAACATTGTTTATCGTCTGCCGCGGAATAAGATAGCTTTGTGTTATCATTTTTTGCGTGCAGTAACCGAATTCACGAATCGTATAAAGCACAAGCATTTCGTTGTAGCTTATGCCGCAGGCGTTCGACCAAACGGAATAGGCATGTCTGAATTTCACAATTGCTCTGTTAAACCCGTTCAGTGCATCAAGAATTTGTTTGTTCACGGTTTCACACTCCGTTTCTCCTGCCTGAGGAAACTCCCCCGCAGCGTTTTTATGGCATTGTAATCATCGGGACTCTGCTTTGCCGAATCATTTGGAGCATCTCCGATTATGCACGTTCTTCGGCGCAGCGGCAAAATCCCAAATGGGATTATCTGAAAAGGAATTATAATCTCATTCGCTCCGTTTTTCAATACCGAAAATGCACCTTTTTGCACCTTGCTTCGTGTTTTTTAACAAAACCATGCCGCCGCTCCGCGCAAAACCGCCCCTGTTTATCCGCAGTGATTGAAATTGCGGCATAATTATGTTATAATCTCCCGGCACGGGGGATTTCGAACTATGGCTAAACTCTATTTTCGTTACGGCGCAATGAGCTCTTCAAAAACCGCTCAGGCAATAATGGTCAAATACAACTACGGCGAGCGCGGGCAAAAAGCTCTGCTTGTGAAGCCGGCTGTTGATATTCGCGACGGTGTGCGCATCGTGCGTTCCCGCTGCGGGCTGACCGACGAATGCATTTTGTTCGATGATATTCCGTGGAACGATGTGCACGATCATGTTTATGACTGCATAATCGTTGACGAAGCGCAGTTTTTGGCCCGAGCGCAGGTAATGCTGCTTGTTGAGGCAGTTGACAAATACAATATTCCTGTGATATGCTATGGGTTGAGAACTGATTTTCAGGGCAATTTTTTTGAGGGCAGTCACACTCTCATGGCTCTTGCCGACACGATTGAAGAGATAAAAACAATTTGTTGGTGCGGAAGGAAAGCGATCATGAACGCGCGGCTTGACGGTAAAGGCGGAATTACCAAAGTCGGTGAACAGGTCGTCCTCGGTGCCGACGATAAATATATAGGTCTCTGCCGAAAACATTGGGCAGAGGGCAAAATCAGCAATGATTAATTTTAAATCTAAAAATCGAAGCGATTGCAGCTGTTTTTCGTTGTGCATATTAAACGCTCTGCGAACGGTTTTTTGCAATCTTGAGGAAAGGCTATGAGATTTTATATTGCAACAGGTCTTGTAAATGCCGAGCATGCGCGTGAAGCCGCCGAGGTTTTGCGCCGCAACGGGCATGAACAGACGTACGACTGGACAACCCACGGTGACATTCGTCACGAAGGCGCAGAGCGCATGAGCGAAGTTGCTTTCAACGAACTGCGCGCCGTCCGCGACGCCGAGCTTGTCGTTGCCCTTCTTCCCGGCGGGCAAGGCACACATACCGAACTTGGCGTTGCTCTCGCAACACGCAGCAACAAGCGCATAATACTTTGGAGCGAAACCGGTGATGAATTCGCATTCGACAACCGCACATGCACGTTCTATTTTCACCCTGCGGCGGAACGCGTTGTCTGCCCCTTTGAGGAGCTTCTTGAAATTCTGAACACCGACCGCATTGACTCCGCTTCAAACTTTGCGGATTGATTTTGCGGTTTTACCCGACAAACCGAGATTGACCGGGCTGCTGCAAACGGCTTTTTGCCTGCAGCAGTCCTTTTTCAAAAATTTCGTTACTAATTAAGTTCCAAACAAATTTCTACAGCAGCACCGCAGGCAGAGTCACTTTCCGCAAAAAAAAGATTATTCAGAGCATCCTTTCGTTAATTCGACAGCCGTTTTCTTATTAATTCGGGCTTTTGATGATTGAAATTAAACGGATTCCAGTGTATAATATTCTATGAGTTATAATCGGCCGGCAAGTGAAGGGGGTGTATGCAGCAAAACCGTTTTATCTCAAATCGTGCCTGTCGAAATCAATAACTCTCAATACAAGTGTTTCGTTGAAAGGAGTAAACCATGAACACACCCGCAACCTCGAACAGTGTCGACTATTCCGGCGAACAAGTTGCTTATAAAGACAGCACATATGAACTTGTTTCAAAAGTCGCGTTTCTTATAGGCGTCCCTCAGCGCATTTTTGAAAATGAGCACGAAGCTCCGCAGCTCGCCGTTTTTAACCGTCTTTTGAAAGACAAAAATGCCCGAATCATCCGCAATCTCTGCATCATCCGAACATCCATCGAACGCAATTTTAAAAAAATCAATGATATTATGCGAACGGACTACCGCGGACTTTTGTCCATGCCGGAAATCATCCCTTCCGAATGCATACAGCAGCTCAGCGAGGACGGAATTTCTTTCATCAAAAAATCCAGCACCAAACTTTGTCATCATATTATTGAAATTAATCGTATTGTCTCCGACAGGATCAATAACTGCAAAAACCTTTTCCCGATATGGATTAATTGGTCGTATGTCAAAGAGCTGTTTATAATGCCAAACGGATTTGCCGAAGGGGGCACGAGAGATGCCGCGAGTATTTACTATGCAAACCTGCAATGCTATCCGTATCAGATGTATATCAACTGGAAACCGATGGATGAAGGGAACATTCTTTTTAACGATAAAAAATTCGTGACTCTTCTGTATCAATGGCACCACGATGTGTTCACCGAATACAGCCGCGTTTCGGATGCGGGAGCTTTTGTTAAAAATAACATCTATGACTTTATAAACGACAGCCAAAAAACCGTCGTCGTTGTGGACTGCGAAAACTCCGACCCGTACAAGCTGTGCGCCGCCCTGCGAAACCTTGACTATGAAGTCATGCAGAAAATATCAAGAATAATCCTTTTTGACGATGTTCACACCGTGAACGCATGGAAGATTCTTGAATACTCCGTCAAAATCCCTGTGGAACACATAATGACAGAGCGCGTTAAGCAGAACAAATCCCTTGTGGACATTCAGCTGACCGCAAGAGCCTGCCAGGAGCATTATCAAAACCAAGTTGATTCCTTCGTTATTGTTTCAAGCGATTCCGACTACTGGGGACTTATTTCTTCCCTTTCGGATGCACGGTTTCTTGTTATGATCGAACGCGAAAAATGCGGGCCGGATATGAAAGCCGCGCTTGCCGATTCCGGAATATTCTACTGTTATCTTGACGATTTCTATTCCGGGAATGCCGAAGATATCAAGCTCAACGCGCTCTTTCAGGAAATGTACCGTTGGATTGACGATTCAATCAAACTCAATGTTAATGAAATGCTTGATGCCGCGCTGAGAAACACGCGGCTGGAAATGTCCGCTGCGGAGCGCAAACAATTCTATGAAAAGCATATCCGAAACATGTCCCTTGTTATAGATGATGACGGAAATGTTTCAATAGAGTTGAAGCGCAAATGATTTGATTCGGACGTAAAACGAAAACGCAGCCTCAGCCGCCTTTCAAAAAAGCACGGCCGAGGCTGTTTTGTTCTTATTCGGCTGCCGATGTCAGACATTCGACTGCCGCCGAATGTCAGGCGGTTTTGCCCTTTTTCACAAGGGACCAGATATATCCGCCCATTCCGATTGCAGCAAACAGCCACACTCCGAGAACGTCGGTGATGAAGTATTTCCGAAACTCCGCATCCGCAAGCAGCTCAGGCATTACGGACATGCTTTCGAAAATTGTTAATCCGTAGTTCTTTGACATCACAAAGCTGTAAACAACAAATTCCGCAAGAAGAAGCATCAGGAGCGTTGCAATAACCGAAGTCACAATGGAAGCCGCAGAGGATTTCATGCCCTTGTTTTTGTTTGCACCGGAAAAGATTCTGTATCCGAGCATTGCAAGTGCGGCAGTCGCAATACCGCTGAGGGACGCGACGTAACCGAAAATCGACAGTGCGAATGTCAGCGCACCGCCGGGAATTGCGAAAAGAATCGCGCCCAAAACTCCCATGAATACATTTTCTTTGTATATGACCTGCTTCGGTTCGGGCTGCGCGGTGGTTTCATCATAGTGATTCCACTCATATTCCGAACCGCCCGCGGGTTCACCGTTCGATTCGGATTCTGCGGCAGTAAACTCATTTTTTGAGTCCTCACCCGCAGGAGCAAACTCATCGTTTTTATTCTGTTCAAAGCCTTTCGGCTGTTCGAATTCTCCGTTAACGGAGTTTTGGTCGTTTTCGTACATTTCTTTCTCCAATATTTTTTTGACCGTGCCGCTGATCCCGCTGCACATTTCGGCGGCAGTGAAGCTGCTCTGTCTATGTTCAGTATATCAAATTCGGTACAATGTGTCAATATATATAAATTTAGTCCTCCGCTCCGGCCTTCCGACAGGAAACCAAAGCGGAGGATTTTTATCTTTTCCTCACTTTCGGTTCATTCAAATTTTGAACTCATCCGATTTGAATTTTACAATCCGAGTGCAAGGCGAAGAATTGCCAGTGCATCGGCGGCCGAAACGCTGCCGTTTCCGTCCACGTCGGCGCGAAGTGCTGCCGCAGCATCGAGATTTATCGCACCGATTGCCGCACGCATTGCAAGCAGCGCATCGGAAACGGTAATGCTGCCGTCGCCGTCCGTATCGCCGAGAAGAACCTGCGGGGGATTGGGCTGTTCGGGCATGGGTGCGCCGCTGCCCGCGTTGGGGTTGATTATCGTGACGTGTATCGTACCTATCCGCGTGCCGAGAACGCTCACCGCAAGAACATATTCGCCCGCTGCATTGCCGTTAAATGCGGGATTCCAAACCGCCGTGATTCGGCTGTCAGTCCACGAAAGGGTCTGTGCCTGTGCATTCACGCCGCTGCGGAAGCGGACGGAAGCATTGTTCAGTATCTGCTCTTCGGTTATGCTCTCGCCGTTGTCAAGGTTGATGAAATAATCCGTTTCACCCTCCAAAACCGCCTGTGCGCAGTCGGGAGAATAGATATAAACGCCGGAAGCATTGGTGGAAAGCGTGAAGCTTGAGCCGTTCGCCGCAAGATAGAGCGTTCTTCCGCCGCCGGGACCGCCGGGGCCGCCGCCCCAACCGCCGCCGCCCGATACGGAGGTTGAAATGCCTGCATAGCTGCCGTTTGCCGCAACATTCCAAACGGGTGCGGAAGCCGCATCTTCCGAAAGCGCAATGCTGTACGTTGTGTTCCAGCCGTAGCCGGAAGCGGTGTATGCAAGATAGTAATTCACGCCGTTAACGGTGCAGTAAAGCTTGCCGTTTGCATCGCGGTACCATGTGCTGCCCGCCGCGACGCCGTCGATACTGTACCCGCCGGTGACCGTTGAGACGGAGACCGGAGTTCCGCTTATTGCAGCTCCGCCGGAAAGTGCATAGGTGCTCTGCGTGTTTGTTATCACGCTGCCGATGCCGACAGGCATGGTCTGAACGCGCATGTAGACGCTGCCGGGCTGTCCGACGCTCTGCCAATTTGTTTCCTCCGCCGGTGCTGCGCTGCCGCTGCCCGTTGCGGTTGCGGTTGCAATGCTTGAACCATTTCTGTAAAGCGTGTAACTCTGACCCGAAACAAGTGCGGGATCGGAAAATACAACATGGTTGGAATAGGAGTTTGAATTATAGTAGCGAACCGTTCCCTCATAAAGCACGGTTCCCGCGGAATTCTTGACCGCGATCGTATCCCCGTCATAGAACGACGAGCTGAGTCCGCCGCCACCGCCGCCGGGGCCGCCGCCCCAACCGCCGCCGCTGCCGCCGAACACAACATAGATGCCCTGCGAGGGAATCTGCGGCATTTCGGCTTTGCCGACTGCAACCGTGGTTCCGCCGAAAGTGCCGAGTGTGCCGTCCGCATCAAGCGCACCGTTGCCGCCGCCGGGACAGAAAATTTCAAGCATGCCTCCGTAAACCGAAAGCTCGCCGTTGGAGTCCACACCGTCGCCCGAACGTCCGTAAACATGGAATTCGCCGCCGTAGAATCGCATGGAGAAACTGTATCCCGTAAGATCGCCGTTAGCGGCATTAATGCCGTCGTCGGATGCATTTATGAAATATCTGCCGGAATTGCCGACTATTGCCGCGCCCTCAAGTCCCTCATAGCTGTTTGCGACGGTCAGATTGATATCCGCGTCATCTCCGCCGCGCTCACCGAGGGTCAGGTTGTAATCCGCATGAACGCCGTCATCGCCGGAAGAAAGGTTAAACGTTCCACCCGTGATCGTCAGACTGTTGTTTGAATGCAGTGAATCGTCCGCAGAATCAACGGTGATGTTTCCGCCGCGGAAATTAAGTGCACCGCCCGCTTTCATGCCCTTTGCGCTGGGATCGGTGTCCTTATTATAAGAAGAGTTGCTGTGGCCGCCGCAGCATGTAATGTCAAATGTGCCTCCGCGGACGGTCATATTTCCCGCCGCCTGGAAGCCGTCGCATGTGCTCACGATCGTGAAGTCACCGCCGCAAACATAGATATCACCCGCTGTTTCGTCAATGTTTTCCGCCTTCACGGCATCGCCTGCGCATGTTATGTCAAGCGTTCCGCCGTAGATATTGACGTTCGCCGCCGCAATAAGCCCTTCATCGGCGGAGTTGATTGTTATTTCACCGCCCGTTACCGTGAGGTTTCCGACGGTCGAAGTGTCGTCATCAGCCTTAATTGCATCGTTGCCCGCTGTTGAAACATTCAGCCTGCCGCCGCGGATAAAAAGTTCGTTTTCACTTGCAATGCCGTTGTACGCAGCATTAACAACGAGATTCTGTTCATCAATTTCAAGCAGGGAATCCGCACCGGTCTTTATGCCGTTTTTGGCGTTGCCGTTGATGTTCAGCGTGCCTGAGCCGTTAAGGTAAACAGTCGCGCCGGTTTTTGCTTTTATGACCGCGCTCTCGGCATAGAACTGATTCGTGCCGTCGCCGCCGTCCTCCGTCGGGCCGTAGGTGTCGGCATTGTTGAACGCCGCGTCGCTCAGCGTGTTGACCGTTCCCGCAAGTGCGGTTATCACAACTGCCGCGTTGGAGTTCTTCTTTACCGTTATCGGCGAAGTATAGCTGCTTGTAAGGTTCAGCCCGTTCAAAAGCAGGAAGGCGTTGCCGGTTGCTTCTTTTTTGACTGCAATTGCGCCGTCCGTGCCGTTGCCGGAGAAAACATATGCACCGCCGCTCTTTTTGATGCTTATGCAGAGTTTTGCATCGGCAGTGTCGGTGTACACGGTGTTGCCCGCCGCATCGGTCGAGGTTTCAAGCGCATGTTCTTCTTCATCCGCAGGGTTCTGACCGACAACTTCGTATTTTGTGTCGCTTCCTTCAATAACCGTCACGGAATCGCCGTTGAAAACGAAGGTTGTGTACCCAACGGGAACCTCCGCAACGGAGCTTATCCTCTCGCCGTCGCTGTCCGTTGCGGTAACGGTGATTGCCGCAACGCCGACTGCACCTTCGCAGCCGGTAACAGTTATCGTGTTGTTTTTGACGGAAACTTTCGCAATGCTTTCATCGGAGCTTTGCGCCGTGATTTCAGCTTTGCGGCTCATGCCGGACAGTTCTGCGGAAATGACCGCACCCGTGTTGCCGACATCCGTCTTTTTGAGCATAATTTTCTTTTCGCTTGCCATTATGCTGCCGCATGCAACGAGCGAAAGCACAAGCGAAAGCGCGAGTATCGCACTCAAAAATCTTTTTGCCATGGTTTTCCCTTTCAAAACTTTTTTTGCAGGCAGTCCGATGCTGCCGACATGCATATATTATAGCACATGTTCGGTACATTGTTAAGTCCAAAACGGGAAATATTTGTGAAAAAATTTTTAAACAGATGTGTTAAATTGTTGCGTTTTCATATTGTTTTAAACTTTCATTATTGCAGTTTTAATGCATTTTTCAAACCGAATTCGGGCATTGCAATTCCCGCCGCCGTCTGATAAACTCATAAATATGACTGCTGTGTATACGCGGACTTAAACCAAAAGAAAGGAAATAATCATCATGAACGATATTATTAACAACTGCTCTCAATCTGTTTTGAAAGATGACCAATGCTCTGCGTGCTTTGCAATTGCGGAACGGGTCGTAAACGCACTGACAGAACACGGCCTGCATATTTCCTTTGCGGAATCCTGCACGGGCGGGCTTGCCGCCGCACGTATCGTGGACGTGCCGAACGCTTCGTATGTTCTCGATGCCTCTTTCGTGACATATGCAAACCGGGCAAAGGTGAAATTCGTGAACGTTGCGGAGGAATCCATTGCGGAACACGGGGTTGTGAGCGAATGTATCGCACTCTCCATGGCAAAAGGAGCAGCAGCGGCGGCAAATGCCGAAATCGGCGTCGGCATTTCCGGCATTGCGGGGCCTTCCGGCGGCTCACCCGAAAAACCCGTCGGAACCGTCTGCTTCGGCTTTTATTTCGGCGGGAAAGCGGAATGCGGCATTCCGAAGTTCGAAATTTCAAAAACCATGCATTTCGGTGCGGCGGGAAGGCAGGCTGTCCGCAATGCAAGCGTGAATTTTGTTTTTGAAACGCTTGCGGAGCTTCTCCGCGCGGACTGACATTTGCGGATGCCGAAAATAAACTGTTGACATTTTCGGTGAAGTTTGCTATATTATGCATTAATTAATTAATTGTTGTTGTGAAATATTTAATTGCGACAATACCTTAATTCGGAGGAATCTGCAATGAAAGCCGTTCTCAAAAAAAACTTCCTTTTTCTTGCCGCAACCGCGCTTCTGCTTTATATCAGCGCAGGCACGGCATACCTGACTTACAGCCTCCACCTGAAAGGAAGTCCCCTTTTTTATGCGTCGGAGGCGCTTGAAATAGCCGTTTTTGCCTGCGTTCTTCCGTTTGCGCAAGAAGCGGCTCTCCGGGTGGGGATAAAATCAGCCTTCTTACTGTTCTTACTGTCGGGAGTTTACACAGTTGCAACAGCCGTCGGAGGCGTTCTTCTGATGGGGCTTCTGCTTCCGGTTCTGAATTGATGCCGCAAGCTGCTTTTTAAATTGTTTGAATCGTTTTGAACGGGGCTGTGTCAAAGCCCATGCGCGGCGGAACGGGTTCGATATCGCTCATCGGCTCGTTCCGCCTCTTTTTCAAAATTTTTTCATTTTTTTGCCATTTTTTTGAAAAAAGCTGTTGACATTTGCGCTATAATCTGTTATGCTTGGTATATCATATCAAGGAGGCGTTCTATGAAAAAACTGCTTGCTTTTGCTTCCGTGCTGATGCTCTTTCTTTGCTGCTTCAGCATTGCTGCCGTTGCGGATTCAAGGCGGGATGCGCCCGTTTCCGTTTCGCTCGATTCCCCTGCGGAGCAGATAATCGTTCACGACCCGGAGGAAAATTTGGACTATGACGCTGCCGATGAATATTATCTTGCGCATTCATCCGAGGTCACGATCCGCTTCTCCCTGCCAGCTGCCGCAGACCCCGCACGCAGCTTTGTTCAAATCGCCTACGACTTTTACGAGCCACATTATTTCACCGACATGCCGACCGAAAACGGCTGCTATGTTTTCACAAGCAGCATAGACACAACGGACACAACGGGCTACCCCTTCAGCGATCTTCAGATTTATATCAATCAGGATTACGATCCCTACGAACAATGGCCGAATCACCTTGTGAATATCTTTGCCGATGAAGCCAATCTTAACGAATGGTGTTCGTATTTCGACGGCGTAAGCTGGGAATACCCCGAAGATACACCCGAAAATCCCACATATGTTCCCGAAGACCCGACAGAAATTCCCGAAAATCCGACATATGTTCCCGAAGACCCGACCGAAATTCCCGAAGACCCGACAATCGAACCCGCTGCTCCGACAGATGTTCCCTCCCCGTCCGTTCCGTCAACAGGAACAGGTGCAATCATCGCCTACGGCATCGCTTCGGTCGTTTGCGGTGCGGGAACGGTTCTCTGCGGCAAACGCCGAACAAGAGGCTGATTGTTCCTGCACGACTGCTTTTTCATGGCCTTGAAGTTTTCAGCCCAAGTTCTTCTTTCCTCCTTTTTGGAACTCTGCTGCCGCAAAACTTCACAGGCTTTATCTCCTTCAATAAACCCGCAGCGGGGCGACCCGTGCTGCGGGTTTATTGTTTTTTGCGGCGGCTCTGCCCGCGCTTCAAATAATCCGTTTTATGCATGTTTTCGCAAAAAACGGATGCAAAGGCTTCTTCCGCCCCGCATCCGCCGACGTATACTTTTTATTGCTTAATCATTTTTTCAAAATCAAAGCCGCCAAGGCCTCCGTCGCTGCTTTTTGTGCCGCTTCCGGTTCGGCCTGAGCTGCCACAAACCCAAGAATGATTGGAATTGCCGCTTGCGAAAGCTCCGTTTGCCCTCCGCCGCGCGGCGAAAGGCGAAGTGCGGCAACTTCAAACATCACGCGCCATTCTTCAATTGCAGTGCGGCAGATTTCCGCTGCTCTTCCGCACTCGCAGCAAAGCAAACCGACCAGAAGCTTCGGAAGCGAGGCATCGTCAAAAAAAGCGGAAACGAATTTTTCGCAAACGCTCTCCGCATTTCCTCCGCGGGCTGCACCGTTCATAAGTTCAAAAACCCCGTCGCCGATAGCAGCAACGCAGTTTTCGGCGCATGAACATATTAAATCTTCTTTCGTTTTAAAATAATAATGCAGTGTGCCTTTGCTTATACCGAGTTCGTCGGCAATGTCGCGCAGGCTGACGCTTCCAACCCCGCGCTTTGCAAAGAGCTTTGCGGCACAGTTGATGATTTCTCCGCCGGTATCCATGTTCAGCTTTGCGCCCATTCCGCAGCCTCCGTTTCGGTTTTAAGTCCGTTTTGTGAAACAGCTTTGTTAAACAAACTCCGCTTCGCTCAAAATCAAATATCTAAAAAGCAAAAATCAAAATCAGAATTCGATTCCGTTGATTTTTTTTGCCGTTTCAAAAATCAGTATTGACGCCGCAGCGGAGGCATTCAGGCTCTCCGCCCGCCCGAGCATCGGCAGGCGGCAAAGCGAACAAAGCCGCGCAATGCCGTCCGAAACGCCGTTCGCCTCGTTACCGATAACAATCACGCAGTCACGGTTCAGCATCGGAAGCCGCTCCTCCCCCGCCAAATGTCCGCAAACAAGCGAGTACCCGCTTTCCCGCAGCTTCGGCAGAGTTTCGGAGAGTTCGCATTGAAAAATCCTGAGATGATACGTGCTGCCCATTGCGGCACGCAAAGCCTTTGGTGAAAACGCATCGGTGCTGCCCGTGCCGAGCAGAACCGCCGCCGCACCCATTGCATCGGCCGTGCGGATTATCGTTCCGAGATTGCCCGGATCCTGCAATGCGTCCAGCGCAGCAATAAGCCCGTGCGGAAAATCCTCCGCGCTTTCGGGAGCAGTCAACTCAGGCGTTCTTACCGCCGCCGCAATCCCCTGCGGAGCGGAAGTGTCGCACACCGTTTCAAGCACGGCGCGGCTCACGGAAAAAAACTCCGCACCGAGCGCCGAAACCCGTGCTTCAAAATCCGTGCGTCCCTGCTCAATAAACAGAATCTCAGGCACAATGCCCGCCTCCAGCGCATCAAAAACAAGCCGTTCACCCTCGATAAGGTGCTGCCCGCTCTCCCGCCGCGCCGAACGATCCCGCAGACGGCGCACAGATTTTACAATTTCGTTTTTTGTGCTTGTGATAAGCATCTTCGACTGCCTTGCTGCAAAAGAGCTTATTCGCCGACTGCCTGCCGTATTGCACGCGCAAGCTGATCGCCGCAGGATGTATTCTTAAATCCGCAGCAAATGCCGGAAAGCCTTTCGATTGCAAACTTCGGATCGGCTCCCTCAAGCAGCGAACCGATGGCCTTGAGGTTGCCGTTGCAGCCGTTCGTGAACACAATATTGTGCAGTTTGCCGTCGATAATGTCAAAATCGATCATCGTGGAACATGTTCCGCCGGTCTTGTAAGTGTAATGCATAAATTTCTCCTTTCAGGGACGGAGCATCACCCTTTTGCAGGTCTCCGCCCGGGTTTCTTTCTTCATTTATATTTTACCATAAAGCAGGGGGCATTGGCAATGCCCAAGAATTTGTCGTCAATTATAATATATTTTGTTGTTTTTTATTTTTGGCTTGCTTTCTTGTCTTTTGTATTGTATAATTAATTTGGCAAACGAAATCAACAGTCTCTCTATCATTTTGAGATTGATTGTAAGATTTCATTTTTCTGTGCCATCGACATAAAATATCTGCATCGAAAGAGAGGTATCATTTGATGAAAATCCACCGTTCCATATTTGCAATTGCAATTGCTGTCATCATGCTTTGCATTGCATTTAACCCACCTATCGCTTCTGCCGAAGTCTATCCGGCGAGATCTACCAAAGTCTTGGTTTTGTGCGATGAAAGCTATCGTGCATACTTGAAATCCAGCTATGGCGAATACAACAGTGATATTGTTGTTCAGCTCATGAAGCTTGCGGCTCGTCCGTTTAGCAATGTGTGGAACGACGGGTTAGACGTTACAGTCGCATCATACGAAAATATCATTGGTTCTCCCAATTCTGTTATATCTTCTTCTGATCGTTGCAATAATCTCTGGCACTGGGATACTGATGATTACGGTAACCGTTACAGAGAATGGTCTCATTTCGAAACATGTCATTGCACATCTAACGGACTATGCATTGGCGGAACAAGCGGATATCATCACACAAGCTCATTCCCAATTTTGGATGCAATACAACAATACAACATTGACTGCTCAACTTATGATGTTGTTGCTACAATTGTTGGACATCAACTTTGTTATACCGTCAGAGAAGATAATGTTTATAAGCACAGATTCTGTGGCGGAATGACATATCCATGGTCAAGTGTCTTTTGCGTATCAAGTATTCTTGATTATACTTGGGGAAATTCATCTGCGTATTGCGACAAGAGCTTCATTTCTACCATACGTACTTTTCAACATGAGCTATCCCATGTGTTTGGATGTCCAGATGTAAGTTGCAGTGCCAACGAAGCATGCATTATGACCGGTGCTTTTGATGGCGTTATTTCCGTAAACAACCTGTGGTGCAGCAGTTGCAAAGTACATTTTTCAAATAACTTAGGTATTTTTGACAGCGCGAATTAAATTTGGCAAAGAGGTGAATCAAAAAATGAAGAAAACAGTTAAGTTCTTTGTATCAGTTTGTGCATTAAGCATTGCAATTTGCTGCTTAGCAGCAATGGTTGCAGGTTATAAGAATAAGATAGCATCTCTAAGCCAGATTGAAAGTATCGATTCTTTTTCCTCTGAATCCTACGCATGCAAGGATAACGATAGTCATGTATTTATTTCCATTAATGACTATATTACATTCATTACTGGCATGTCTAACAATGCATTGCATCAAAATGAAGAGCAACGTGGGTACTATTTGTTAGAGGGACTTCCTGATGATGCCGTCCTTGACACCATTGAAGTAAGTAATGGCGACTGTGTATTTACATACTCAGTTGCACGTGAACCGAATATTTCCATAGAGCCCGACGAAGAACAGCTCATAAATATGTTTACAAAGATTAGACGCAAAGTTTTTCAGGGCAGATCCGACTCCAACCCTACTGCATTTGCGCAGAGTTTAGCGAATGCTATCGGTGCTACATACTATGCAGACAAGGATCTTTATAGTGGAGCCGTTTATGCTGACGTCGGATATAGTACGGGAAGAATTGAGCGCGTGCTTGTTGGAAGGCAAACCGTAACTCTTAATTCACAAGGCTTAGTGGAATATAGTTATGTTCCACTAAATGTAACCGATGCTGAAGCGGAGACGATCTTTACGCAATATATCCTAATAAACAGTGATATTTCTGAATAAAAACCCAAATTTGAAAGGAGAAAATCTATGTTAACCTCTGTGAACCTCAAACGAATCCTCAGCCTTTTGATGTGTCTCGTTCTGCTTGCCGCGGTCGGCCTGTCCGCCCGTGCCGAAACACACACAAATCCCCTCGGGATTCCGGATGACCAGTACGAGAACATTGTTGAGTTTCTGGATACGATAAATCCGGAAACAGGCGAACCCAACGGTCAACAGTACTGTCTCGGTTACGGTATGGCGGCATATAACGAGAGTGAAGAAGCAAGATCGGACGCAATCAACAGATTCGTTTTGATATTCAATTACGGTGATTATTCTGTGGTTGAAGGCGTCAAATTCTATTACCCCGATTATAACGACCCCAACGGCTGCACCACCACCATCTTTGTTGACCTTTACGGCTATCTCAACCTTTCCGGCACAGGTATCGGCGAATTCGTTGCCGCTCCGGACGGACTTACCGGAATCAATCTTGCCGATTGCGATCAGCTGCGCATGTTTGACTTTGTCGGTGCCGATAACTGCCGTGAAATCCTTCTTTCCGGTTGTTCGAGTCTCACTAAAATTAATCTTTACAGAACAAATACACGCCTGTTCGTTGTTCAGCCTTCCGGTTTTATTTCTCCATCAAGAATTGATGTTTTCGGCAACGGAGTAATTCAAGAAGTCATTTATGGCAATCCACGCCTCGTCGACGTTGAAAACAACGAGTTCCGTGTGCAAGCAGAAACGTTTTCAGGCAGCTTCCTCGGCTGGTATGCCGACGGTGAACTGTACGCTTCCAATAATTTCTGCCGAATTTCCGATTTTGAACACCTGACCGCCTGCTTCGGCGGCGACACGGACGGGGACGGAAACATTTCCGTTGCGGATGCCGTGCTTATCGCCCGCAGTGCAATCGGCGTGAATTCGCTCAGCTGTGATTTCAACATGGCGGATATCGATGCGGACGGAAGCATCAGCATTTCCGATGCGACAAGCGTCATGCGCTTTGCAATGCAGGTAAGATAAATCCTCTCATATTCTGCATCAACGGGCCGAACGGTTTGCAGCAATGCTGCGGCTGTTCGGCTTTGTTTTGTTTGAATTCCGTACTTGATTTGGACGAAGATTATATATTTATTTGAAAAGCATTTAATTTTGCCTTCAAATGGAGTATAATTGCAGTTGAAAAGGAAAACTGAGGCAGAGGAGGATTTTTTTCATGCTTCTTTATGAAAAAGCCGGCAATATCGGCATTCTCACCATCAACCGTCCCGAGGCACTCAATGCGCTGAATTCCGCGCTGCTTGACTGCCTTTATGAAAAAGTGACCGAAATCGCACATGATACGGAGCTTCGCTGCCTTATCGTTACCGGCGCGGGCAAAGCTTTCGTTGCGGGCGCGGATATTTCCGAAATGAAGGATCTTTCCCGTCCCGAAGCGTTCGCTTTCGGTATGCACGGTCACAAAGCGTTTTGCGCACTTGAAAACCTTGCGGTTCCCGTCATTGCGGCAGTCAACGGCTATGCACTCGGCGGCGGCGGCGAGCTTTCGCTCTGTGCGGATATTCGCATTGCCTCCGAAAAGGCGAAGTTCGGTCAGCCCGAAGTCGGTCTCGGTATCATTCCCGGTTTCGGCGGAACGCAGAGATTGACCCGCACGGTTAACCGCGCATATGCGGCCGACCTCATTCTTTCCGCACGCACTGTCAGCGCGGCGGAAGCGCTTCAAATGGGGCTTGTGAGCCGAGTTGTTCCCCCCGAAGAGCTGATGAACGAAGCAATGAAGCTTGCCGAAATGATCGCTGCAAACGCACCCATTGCCGTTCGCGCCGCAAAGAAGGCAATGCGCATTCGTTACATGAATTCACTTGACAACGACCTTGCCGCCGAAGCAGAGCTTTTCGGAAGCTGCTTTGAAACGCAGGATCAGCAAATGGCAATGACGGCATTCGTTTCCAAAACAAAAAAAGACGAATTCACCGGCAAATAACATCAGGGCTTCGGCCCGAATTTTACCAAACAACTATTTCACCGAAAGGAACTAAGCATTATGAAAAACGTATTCGTTATCGGCGCAGGCACAATGGGCCTTGACATCGCACAGGTTTTTGCAACCGCGGGCTACAACGTTACCGCATACGGCAGGACCGATGCAAGCATCGGCAAATCCTCCGCAAAACTCACAAAGAGCCTTGCAAAGCGCGTTGATCGCGGCAAGATGACGCAGGAAGCAGCGGATGCGATTCTTGCACACATCACCTTTGTTACCGACTATGAGAACCTTAAAACCGCAGATCTCGTGATTGAAGCAATCGTTGAGAATATGGAAATCAAACATAATCTCTATGCTGCAATCGATGAAATCTGCCCCGAGCACACCATTTTTGCAACCAACACAAGCTCCCTTTCCATCACGGAGCTTGCCGCCTGCACCAAGCGTGCGGACAAGTTCATCGGAATGCACTTCTTCAACCCCGCAACGGTCATGAAGCTTGTTGAGATCATTCGCGGTATGCACACCTCCGACGAAACATTCGAAACAATCAAAGCTCTCTGCACCGAAATCGGCAAGGAACCCGTTGAAGTGGCCGAAGCTCCCGGTTTTGTTGTTAACCGCATTCTTATTCCCATGATCAACGAGGCTGTCACCATCGTTCAGGAAGGCGTTGCGTCCCCCGCAGACGTCGACACCGCAATGAAGCTCGGCGCAAATCATCCCATGGGACCGCTCGCATTGGGCGACCTTATCGGCCTTGACGTTTGCCTTGCAATCATGGACACCATGTATAACGAAACCCATGATTCCAAATACCGCGCCTGCACCCTGCTGCGCAAAATGGTTCGCGCAGGCCTGCTCGGCAGAAAAACCGGCAAGGGCTTCTTTGAGTATTAATCATTGTTAACCCGAAGTTCAGTCGGATTTTGCTCGAACATGAATCCGAGCATCTTTCCGAATGAGCCCCGCATCCGGCTCCGAGAGTTAAAGCTGCATCCTGCTGCCTGACTTTTTCGGAAACACTATAACATAAATTCAGGGCATTGCAGCCGATCGGCGTTTGCAATGCCCTTTTTGTGATAAAATGCTCTTCTTCGGGGTTGACAAATAAACGTTAATCATCCCCCGACCGTCATATTCTCAAGTATAAGCTCCAATTTGCGGCTCTGATCCGGGGAAAGGCTGCGGCGGCGCGATTCGAGCGCTTCGGCAAATTGTTTTTCGTTTCGGCCTTCCTCAAACTCAACGGAGGGAAAGCGTTTCAAAAGCAAAACGAATGCCGGCAGCGGAAGCATTTCGACAAGCGCGTTCATTTCGGCACCGTCAAGCAAATCATCGCACACAATATCGATTATGTCCGCTGCGGAATGCACGTTTTCCGTGATAAGCGCAAGCCTTTCGCCCGCGGTTCGAGCCGCAAGCAGATTTTCGCGAAGCCCTCTGTATTCTGCATCGCTGAGCCTTTCGCCGTCCCAAACATTGACTTCACCCATCCGAAACGCTTCCGACATCCGCGGGAAAACACTGCGGCCGATACTCACGTTGTTATGAACCGTTCTTGCAAGAATCGGCATACAGCGAACGACATACGGCCCGACGCTTTTCGGAAATTTCAAAGCGACGTCCAGATTATCCAGCGCATCGATAAGAAATGCAGCAGTTTGCTTCAAGTCGAGCGAAGCAAGTTCCGCTTCAAGTGTTTCCGCTTCCTTTGCGGACAGATCCAGCCGCTGCGGTTCGCGCCCGAAATGTGCAAGCGCAAGTGCACAAAGCAGAATCGGTTCAAACAGATTCACCGGGCTGTCGGCATAGTCCTTTGCAAGCTCCCGAAGCAGCTCATCGCATTTGTCCGACGGGAATAAAAGCAAAAAGGCATTTTCAGCGTCAATATAACGCAAATACCGCTCAATAAATTCGATTCCGCAAAGTTTCGGCCTGCCCGCAAGCGGCGGATAATCCGCAGTTATGTGAATCTCCCGCGCCGCAAACACGGGCGAATACAGTTTAAAGAACCCGTTTATACCTTCCGAAATCGTTGAAAACCAGAATCTGTTGGGGGTTTTGAAAAAGTTTCGCAAAATGCGTTTTTGAATCCCCCTTGCGCGGTTCATACGAAGGTTCGCTTCCGCCATGCCGTCATTATAAAGCTGCGCAAGCGCAGTGTTCACAAGGGCTTCCGCCGCCTCTTCCGCACTCGAATACTTTTTCAGACTTAAACCGATTATGTATGTTGCGGAAAGAAGCAGCTTCCTTCCCTCTTCAACGGGCAATGAACTGCTTCTGCCGCCCGTTCGCTTATCCGCCAACGTTTTAAGCAGATCCGCAAGCTGCGCCTGCAAGCTTGAAACATCCGTTTTCGAAAGCAGTCCCGCAGCGTTTGCAGCCTGCACAAGTGACGCAAAAAAATCCGTCGGATCGGGACGGAAGCCGTCAAGCGCATGTGCACCGTGCCTCTCCAAACTCCCGCCCGCCGATGCCGCAAATCCGTCGGATGCATTCACTGATTCCGTTCCGTGGATTTTAACTCCGTGTTTTTCCATTGCTCCCGTCGTTCTCCTTTCAGTCGGCTGTTTATCCGTCAGCTTATTTTCGGCCGCAAAACACCGCCGCCGTTTTCAGCTCTGTTCGTACTGTTCCGCACGGTAAATGAAGCTTTCCGACGGCTCTCCGCTGCGGACATGTTCCGCAAGCATCGGCAGCGCACGTCCCGCAAGCAATTCGAGAGAACCCTTGCAGAACCCATCAAAAGCTTCCTTCATGAAATCAATCAGTTCATCATCTGAAATGATGTCCATCGTTTCGTTTTTAAATTCATAAAACAGTCCGGTGACCTCATGCAGGGTCTGTTCATAATCCTCCTGCGAAATCCACGGCGAATCACAGAATGCTTCCGCAATCCTGCCGAGAACGCCTGAACCGAATTCCACCCTTCCCGTGCGCTGCAATGCAGCATTTCGTGTTGCGATAATCGCTGCCGCCTGCTCCCGAGAAAGAACAAGCCCGTATTTTTGAGCTTTTTCGTTGCTTTTCAGCAGCAGCCCCGTTTCGTTTTTCTGCGCCGCGCCGCCCGAAAGCAATGAAAGTGAAAAAACGGCATCTGTATTTTTGCTGTTGTTTGAGTCCATTTGCACCTCCGCAATGCTGTTTGCAAGAACAAAGAATAAATCGGATGTTTCCTGAGTATTTCAATATTTTACGCATCATCCGGGGGTTGCTCATTATATCCCCATTAATACTCGCTGTCAAGCTTTTTTTTGCGATAATTGCTGATTAATTGTTTTTAACGAAAAAATGTTTCCGACAGCAATGCTCCTCCTCCAGAAATTCGAACAATTCAACCCGGGCAAAGTGTTCATGTTTTTTCGGAAACAAAAAATATGGAAATTCTGCGGCATCGGACGGCAAATTTACGACTGCCGCATATATTGTTTCAAACCATATTGACAACGACTTTCGACAAAGCTATACTAAAAACCGATGTTGCGCAACGGCAGTTATCAAACATTTTTTACCGTTCACACCCCGAACCCCCCTGTTTCGGGAGCGGTTTGGAATGTGGTTTTTCCATTAAGGGATTTTTTCCGTATTTACGGCAAAAATCGGTTCGGTTGCGCATATCGCAACCACGGGTTGACAAATTGCCCGCTCCGCTTTATTGCCCGCAACGGCAAAAAAACGTATCATTACGGCAGTAAACCCGCCCGCGAACAGGCGGCGGAAAAGGTTAAACAGAAAGGAACGGTCACAGCAATGATACTTGCAGACAAAATCATCAATCTTCGTAAAAAAGCGGGCTGGTCCCAGGAGGACCTTGCGGAAAAGCTTGGAGTTTCGCGCCAATCCGTTTCAAAATGGGAGGGCGCACAGTCCGTGCCCGATATGGACAAAATCCTTCGGCTGAGCCGCATTTTCGGTGTTTCAACCGATTACCTTCTTAAGGATGAAATCGAGGAATGCGAACCTGCCGTTCAATCCTCCGATGACAGTGCCGAGCCTCCGCTTCGCACCGTCACTATGGAACAGGCCTCAACCTACCTTGAACTTCGCCGTGTTTCCGCACCGCGAATTGCGCTTGCAACTTTTCTTTGCGTTATTTCGCCCGCAACTTTGATTTTTCTTGCCGCAATGAGCGACAGCCGTGTTATTAATATCAGTGAAAACCTTGCCTGCGGCATCGGTCTTTGTGCCTTGATTCTGCTTGCCGCAATCGGTGTCCTGCTTTTTATTTCAGCCGGCGCAAAGGAATATGAATTTCTTGAAAAAGAGCCGTTTGAAACGGAATACGGCGTGACCGGTATGCTGCGCGAACGCAAAGCTGCATTTGCACACACTTCCTCAAGGCTCAATATCATCGGAACAATGCTCTGCATACTTTCAGTAGTTCCGATTTTTGTTTCCGTTTGCTTTGAAAATGCGGATTTTGCTCCCGCTGTGGCGGTAAGTCTTACGCTTGTTATTGCGGGCATCGGCAGTGCCGCATTCGTGCTTGGAGGAACATATAATTCTGCCATTGACAAACTTCTCGAAGAGGGCGACTACACCCGTGTAAAGAAGGAAAAGAGCGGACTCGTAAGCCGCATATCTTCCTGCTATTGGCTGATTGTGACCGCGGTTTATCTGCTGATAACATTCGGTATAAAGGACGGCAATCCCAAAACATCATGGGTAATCTGGCCCGTTGCGGGCGTTATCTTTGCTGCACTTTCGGCTTTTTTGAATGCGCTTCCAGCTTCATCATCAAAACACGGCAAACAGTGAAACGGAGGAAATGCTAATGAGCAACATACAAGATGATAACTTTTTCGGCGAACGCTCCGCTTCGGCCGAGCGCGAGATCATCCGCATTGACGCACTGAATAAAGCTTTCGGGGAAATAAAGGCCGTTCGAGACCTTTCGTTCCGTGTCTGTCGCGGCGAACTTTTTGCCTTTCTCGGTGTTAACGGAGCAGGCAAATCCACAACCATCTCCATAATCTCGGGGCAGCTCCGTCGGGACAGCGGCAGCGTCACGATTTTGGGCATGGATGCGGAGCAGGATTTTGAGCACGTTTCCGGAAAGCTCGGCGTTGTTTTTCAGAATTCCGTGCTGGATCAGGCATTAACCGTTCGGGAAAATCTCCGCAGTCGAGCCGCACTGTACGGCATCAACGGAAAAGCGTTCAAAAAAAGGCTTTCAGAGCTTTCGGAACTTCTCGATTTCGGTGATCTTCTGAACCGAACCGTCGGCAAGCTCTCCGGCGGGCAGCGGCGGCGAATTGACATTGCGCGTGCGCTTTTGCACGAACCCGAGATTCTTATTCTTGACGAGCCCACGACCGGACTGGACCCGCAGACGCGCCGCCTGCTTTGGAGCGTTGTTATGCAGCTTCGTGCCGAACACGGACTTACGGTGTTTCTGACCACTCATTATATGGAAGAAGCCGCCGATGCAGATTACGTTGTGATTTTAGATTCCGGCAGCATTGCGGCGGAAGGCACACCGTTGGAGCTGAAAAACAGGTTCACAGGCGATTTTGTAACGCTTTACGGTGTCACGCGCGAACAAGCCGCCTCTCTCGGTGAATACAGTGTTGAATCCACACGCGACGGCATTCGCATTGCCGTAAAAAACACTGCTGAAGCAACACAGTTGATTTTGAAACATCCCGAACTGTTCACCGATTACGAAATCAAAAAAGGCGGAATGGATGATGTTTTCCTTGCCGCAACGGGCAAAAAACTTTCCGGAGGTGTCGAATCATGACGGGCTGCTACAACCTTTTTATTCGCAATTGCAAACTTTTTTTCAAGGATAAAGGCATGTTCTTTGCCTCTCTGATAACGCCTGTTATCCTTTTGGTTCTTTATGCCGCATTTCTTGCAAATGTGTATCGCGACAGCTTTGTTTCCGCTCTTCCGGAGGGTTTTACCGCTGCGGAAAAGCTCATCGGCGGCATTGTCGGCGGGCAGTTGGTTTCATCCCTGCTTGCGGTAAGCTGCATCACGGTATCATTTTGCTGCAACATGACCATGGTTTTGGACAAAGTCACGGGTGCAAGACGGGATCTCACTGTTTCCCCCGTCAAAAAGTCCACGCTTGCGCTGAGCTATTATCTTGCAACATTTGCTTCAACGCTGCTTGTCTGCCTTATTGCGGCAGGTGCGGGATTTATCTATCTTGCAAAGGTCGGCTGGTATCTTTCCTTTGCCGACGTGATGCTGCTGCTTGCGGACATTGTTCTGCTTGTGCTTTTCGGCACTGCACTTTCAAGCATTGTGAATCGTTTTCTGACGACCCAGGGGCAGGTTTCCGCCGTCGGCACGATCGTCAGCTCAGGTTACGGTTTTGTCTGCGGCGCATATATGCCGATCGCACAATTCAGCATCGGCTTGCAGCGCATTCTCATGTTCCTGCCCGGAACATACGGAACAAGCCTTATTCGCAATCATGCCCTCCGCGGTGCTTTTTCCGCAGCGGCAGATGCAGGTTTTCCGCCCGAAGTCATTGACGCAATAAAGGAATCCATTGATTGCAGGCTCAGTTTTTTCGGAACGAATGTGAGCATCCCGGCGATGTTCGCCGTCGTTTGCGGGTGGACAGTTCTGCTTATCGCGCTGTTCGTTCTGCTGAATGTTATCAGCGGCGCAAAACACAAAAATAATCATACGCACTGATTATTGTAATCAAACAAAGGATTTTCATCGGAGGTACATCATCATGAAACGTTTTCTCACCGTGTTTGCATTGTCGCTTGCAGGCCTTTTCTGCCTGCCGCTGTTCGGCTGCTCCGTCAGGTTTTCTGCGGATAGATACAGCGATTCGGACAAGTACAGCACCGGAAATTTCACTTATAACGCATCCGAAATATCGCGAGTTGAGCTGAATTGGGATTCCGGCTCCGTAAGCGTTTCGGAATCCGACGCGGACTCGCTCTCCGTCAGCGAAAGCGGAGCGGATCTTCCCGACGAAAAGCGGCTTCACTACATGCAGGACGGCAAAACGCTGCGCATTCAGTTCTGCAAATCCGGTTTTGTCGGAACTTTTCCTTTGGAAGCAAAAAAGCTTCGGCTTGAAGTTCCTGCCGGAACAGAGCTTGTCATCAACAGCGCAAGTGCGCCGGTCGAACTCGGTTCGCACACACTCCGCTCCCTTGAACTTTATTCAACAAGCGGGAGCGTCAGCACGGGAAGCATTCACACAAACGATACTCTGCTTATCGATACAACGAGCGGTTCGATAAAAACCGCCGATCTCAATGCGGGCGGCGACCTTATTCTGCATTCAACCTCCGGCACGATACAAACGGGCAATGCCTCGGCGGCAAACACAAACGTTAAAACAACAAGCGGAAGCTTCCGTGCCGATTCCGTTGACTGCCTCTCCTTCACGGTTAAAAGCACAAGCGGAAGCATCAATGCCGGGCTCAGCGGCTGTGATTCCGCGGACATTGAATGCACGAGCGGTTCGGTAAGGCTGCGCCTGCTTGACGGTCTCGGAGCGTCCGTTAAACATGAAAGCACAAGCGGAAGTTTCAACAGCAATGATTATACCGTTAAAAACGGCAGATACGTTTTCGGCAGCGGCAAATGCAGATTGGAGGTCCGCACAACAAGCGGAAGTCTCACGATCGAATAGCCTTTAGACAGCTTTTCTCAGAAAGAGAATATTATCTTTAGAAATTTATTTGACATTTAATACGTCTTTGTAAGGAAGGAAACTATGCTTAATATCAAACACTTAACAAAAACTTACGGCAGCAAAAAGGCGGTTGACGACCTTTCTTTGCACATTGCACCGGGTGAAATTTACGGCTTCATCGGCCATAACGGCGCGGGCAAAACAACAACACTCAAAAGCTGCGTCGGAATCCTTCAGTTTGATGCAGGTGAAATACTTGTGAACGGTATTTCCGTTCGGAAGGACCCCTTGGCCTGCAAAAAGCTTATCGCCTATATTCCGGACAATCCCGACATGTATGAGTTTATGACAGGCATTAAATATCTCAACTTCATCGCGGACATTTTCGGCATCGGAGCGGAGGAGCGGGCGCAGCGCATCAATAAATATGCGGATATGTTCGAGCTCACCGCCTCGCTTGCGCAGCCTGTTTCATCCTATTCCCACGGTATGAAACAAAAACTTGCCGTTATCGCAGCTTGGATTCACTCTCCGAAGCTTATCATTATGGATGAGCCTTTTGTCGGGCTTGATCCCAAAGCAGCGCATATTCTGAAAGGCATGATGCGGGAAGTCTGCAATGACGGCGGCGCAATCTTCTTTTCGACCCATGTGCTTGAAGTTGCGGAAAAGCTTTGTGACAAGGTTGCGATCATCAAAGGCGGCAAGCTCATCCGTTCGGGAACCATGGAAGAAGTCAAAGGCGACGAAAGTCTTGAATCCGTTTTCCTCGAGCTTGAAGCCGAATAAACCTCGGAGGCACGCTTATGCTTAAAATTCTTCTTAAAAGGCAGCTCTATGAGCTGAATCGAAGCTTTTTCTATGACCCCAAAAAGGGCAAAAGCCGTTCAAAGTTCGCATCCGTTGCGTTCATCGTGCTGTACGCCCTGCTTATGATCGGCGTGTTGGGCGGAATGTTCGCATTTTGCGCTTATCAGCTTGCAAATCCGCTCCGTGCCGCCGGGTTCGACTGGCTCTATTTTGCATTGTTCGGCATAATCGGGCTGATGTTCGGCGTTTTCGGCAGTGTGTTCAACACCTATGCCGCGCTCTACAAAGCAAACGACAACGATCTTTTGCTTTCCCTCCCCGTGCCCGTCGGAAGCATTCTGCTTTCGCGGCTGCTGGGCGTCTACCTTATGGGGCTGATGTTCTCGGCGGTTGTGTTCGTTCCCGCAGCGATAGTTTACCTCTGCATTGATTTCTCCGTCGGCACGCTTTTTGGCAGCATTCTCGGAATGCTGTCAATCTCCGTCTTCGTTTTTGTTCTGTCCTGCGCATTGGGTTGGGTGGTTGCAAAAATCGCCTCCAAACTGAAACGGAAAAGCTTCCTCACAGTCATAATATCGCTTGTGTTTATCGGAGGGTACTATTATGTTGTGAATAATATCACAACCCTTTTGATGCAGTTTACTCAATATGCCGGCGCAATAGGGGCAGGCGTCAAAAACTTTGCTTATCCTGTTTACCTTTTCGGGCGAATGTCGGCGGGAAACCTTGTTTCCGCTCTGCTGCCCGTGTTCGGCACAGCCGCACTTGCACTGCTTACATTCTATGTTATGTCAAAGAGTTTTTTGAAGCTTGCAACCGCCTCTTCCGACACCGTAACCGCAAAGTATAATCGGAATGCACGGCAAAAGGCAAGCGGCGTTTTTTCTGCCTTGCTCAAACGCGAGTTTAGCCGATTTACCGCAAGCCCTGCATATATGCTCAATTGCGGTTTGGGCGTTATAATCATACCCATTGCAGGCATTCTGCTTCTCATCAGGGGTGCAGCTCTTCATTCAATGCTGTTTGAGCTTTTCGGCAGCGACACGGGAACGGTTGCGATACTTGCTGCCGCCGCCGTCTGCCTCGTGTCCACAATGAACGATAT
>ERZ808278.340-NODE-340-length-33794-cov-5.109428_pt1 | contig 33794 bp, 29 predicted proteins | sample MGYA00521239_ERZ808278 | MGnify/ENA primary metagenome ERZ808278 (study PRJEB31516, sample SAMN03275600) | gut metagenome | biome: mammalia-associated habitat; material: feces | host: Papio cynocephalus | place: Kenya | collected 2012-07-17 ... | reverse complement strand
TTACCAGTAACGGCGGTAGTAGTCGTAGTAGTACAGCAATAATGTGTACTTCCGCCGTTGTGAGTTTTATGAAATAAAACGAACGAAGCAATCTTTGATTGCACAGGCGGACATGCGCGAATTTTTTTAGACCTTTGTCTAAAACCCTTTATTATTAGGTGTTTTGGCGGTATTTGCGTTTTTGAGTTATACTCTAAAATCGAAAATCTCTTTCACCCTTAGCGATTTTTTCAACATTTTCCTTTGTTAATTCTTTCACTTTTTCGCTTTCAAGAGTTTCAAGTTCTTTTTCAATTAATTTATTGCCAACTTCTTTAGTATCTTCTTTAGCGTAATCTTCCAAATATTCTTTCAAAGTCATAATTGCATTTGGGTGGCAGAAGTTTTGAATTTGTTTTGATTTACAGATATCCATAAATCTTTCGCCAGTTCTACCTTCTCTATAACATGCAGTACAAAAGCTTGGCAAATATCCGATTTCCATTAGCCATTTCATAACTTCGTCAAGAGTTCTTGTATCTGTAACGTCAAATTGTGATGAATCTTCTTCTGTATAATCCTGCTCATCATAACCGCCAACAGATGTTTTTGAGCCTCCAGAAATTTGTGAAATACCCAAGTGTAAAACTCTTTCTCTAACTTCTTTTGATTCTCTTGTAGAAACAATCATACCAGTATAAGGTACTGCAATTCTAATACAAGCAACAATCTTGCAGAAAGTATCATCATCAATACCGTTTTTAAATGTGCTTGGGTCAATATCGTCAGCTTTTCTAATTCTTGGAACGCTAATAGTATGTGGTCCAACTCCGTGAACTGCTTCCAAATGTTCTGCGTGCATTAGTTGTGCTGCAAATTCGTATTTATAAGTTGAAAGTCCATAAAGTACGCCCAATCCTACATCATCAATTCCGCCTTCCATTGCTCTATCCATCGCTTCTGTGTGATAAGCGTAATTATGTTTAGGTCCTGTTGGGTGAAGTCTTTCGTATCTTTCTTTATTATAAGTTTCTTGGAACAAAATATATGTACCAATTCCGGCTTCTTTTAATTTTCTATAATTTTCAACAGTAGTAGCTGCAATATTAACATTCGCACGACGAATAGCGCCATTTTTATGTTTAACGCTATAAATTGTTTTTAAGCTTTCTAAAATATATTCGATAGGATTATTAACTGGGTCTTCGCCTGTTTCAATCGCAAGTCGTTTATGTCCCATATCTTGAAGTGCTATAACTTCTCTTTCAATCTCTTCTTGTGTCATTTTTTTTCTTGGAATGTGTTTATTTTTTGCATGATAAGGACAATAAACACAACCGTTTACGCAGTAGTTTGAAAGATACAATGGTGCAAATAGTACAATTCTATTTCCGTAAAAATCTTTTTTAATTTGTTCTGCTAGTTTATAAATTTCTTTATTTTTTTCTTCGTCTTCGCAAGCCAAAAGTACAGATGCTTCTCTATGATTTAAGCCTTTTCTTTCTCTTGCTTTTTCTAAAATTTCGTCTATTAGTTCAATATTATTTTTATTCTTTTCAGCATATTCTAAAGTGCTATTAACCTCTTCGTCAGAAATAAATTCTTCTGCTTTCATGGATTTTGGATTATACATATTATTTCTCCTATCTACAATATTGTATAACTTTAATATTTTATTGCAAAATTTTTTATTTCTTAGCCAAAAAGTTATTCTTCAAAACAATATAACTGCACATCAAGCCTTGTGTTAAAAGTAAAATGCTTTGATGTATTGTAGAAATTCCAAGCGTTGTTGATTTATCAATTCCAAAAATTCCCAATGCTAAAATATACGCATATTGATAAGGTCCGACAAATGAGCTTGCAGAAGGTATCATTGTAGAAAATGAAATTAAGCTAATTACAAACAATGATGCTGCAAAACCAATTTGCATATGAAAACTATTTATTATTAAATATGCAACAACACATTCAATTCCCCACGCAAGTGCGCTGAACAAAAACGCCTTAAATGTGTATTTGAAAGAATTTAGCGCTTTAAATCCTTCTACAAAATTATTCAACTGTCCATTTATAAATTCAAAAATATTTGAAATTTTTTCGTGGTGTTTTTGAGGTAAAAATTTTATCGCTAAATTTTTAATTTTTCCAAATATAAAATCCAATTTATTATATTTATAAATTAAATAAAACGCTACAAAGCTTCCGATAAAAAGTGTTCCCACAGTATAAGATAAATTTATTATCCATTTTGTTTTGCAATACATAATGACTGCAAACAGCAAAATTAAAAATACGCAAATTCCGTCAAAAGTTCGTTCAATCAAAATTGAACCCAAAACTTTCATTTTCTTTTCGTCTTTTGTAGAACCTAATTGATAAGCTCTATACAAGTCCCCACCTCTTGCCGGTAAAAATATATTCAAAAATATACCTGTAACAAAATTTTCTGAAAGTTCTAGTGTAGAATATTTTTTATCATCTAAAAGCAAGGCTTTCCAACGAAAACCTCTAACATACATAGACAACATGTATAAAATTACAATTAGCCAAAGATTTTTAAAATCAAAAACTTTAAATGTAGAAATAAGTTCGCTTATATCTAATTTATAAAAAATTAAAACAAGAAAAAATATTGTAACAAGTAGTGCAAAAACTTTTCTCTTATTCATTAATAAGCTTTTCCTACAAGGCTATTATGAGCATTCATCTCTAAAGTGTCATCAAGATGAGGAAGTTCAACATCTTCTCCACCTAAAGCCAATTTAATTAAGTAATCGGTAAAATGAGGGTTTTTAGGTAAAAAAGAACCGTGTAAATATGTTCCGAAAACATTTTTATATCTTGCGCCTTCAAACATATCTTCGCCGTTATTACCATTACCAACTACGATTTTGGCAAGTGGTTTTGTATCACCTGTAAGATAAGTTCTACCTGAATGGTTTTCAAAACCTACAAGTGTATCAGGTGTTAGAAAATCAGTTTTAGCAGTAACGTTTCCGATAAATCTTTTTTTACCGCCAATTGTATAACCACTTATAAGGCTGATACCCATAAGTTTTTCGCCACCAATAGTTTGGAAATAATCTGCCAAAAGTTGATATCCGCCACAAATAGTTAAAAAGACTTTGTTTTCATCTCTCTTTTGTGTCAAAAATTCTTTATGTTTTTGAAGTTCGTTAGAAACATCAACTTGTTGTCTGTCTTGTCCGCCTCCAATAAAGTAGATATCAGCATTAGGAATATCTTCCCCAATATTAACCTCTATCAAGTTAACCTTAATACCTCTTTTTTCTGCTCTGAATTTCAAGGCCTTTATATTCCCAATATCACCATATAAATTTAGCAATTTTGGATATAAATGACATATTGTTATTTCTAAATTCTTATCTTCCATGCCTTTAGTATAACAAAAACCATGCTTTCGGGCATGGTTTTAAACAAATTTTCATAATTTATTTCAAATTATAACAATTTTGTAAAATTTTTCAAATCGCTAAAACCGTTTATTGATAAGCTTTTTCAAAATTAGAAAGCCGAAGAATATTAATTTTAGTTAAGATTGTTGCACATTTTGAAATATCCCATATAATAAAGCATGTACACATAAGAAAGGGGATTACAATGAACAAAGAAGAATTAGTACAAGAAATCGCTAAATCAGCAAAAGTTACACAAAAAGACGCTAACGAAGTTTTAGGTGCTTTAATCGATACAATCCAAAAAACAGTTGCTAAAGGTAAAAAAGTTACTTTAGTTGGTTTTGGTACATTCGAACCTCGTAAGAGAGCTGCTAGAAATGGTAGAAACCCTCAAACAGGTAAAGAAATTAAAATCCCTGCTAAAACAGTTCCAGCTTTTTCAGCAGGTAAAAAATTCAAAACTGTTGTTAACGGCAAATAGTTTGTAATTTCAGTTTTAAAAGAGAGTCAGGTTTCGGCTTGACTCTTTTTTTATGTATACTTTTTATACAAAAAGGGCTTTTGGGTTTTAAATTTAACATGTTTTCTGATAAAATGTTATTCGTGGAGATTTTTGTATGAAGGAAAGATTAGTATTATTTATATTGGTTGCAGGCTTAACAACCTTTTTGTACGTGTTTCAATTCCAATATAACACTATTCTTGGCTTGCTTTTGCTTATTGCAGGCATGACTTTGTACTTGATTTATTCAAATATCGCCACTAAACATAAAAAACGTCAATTAAAGAAAAATCCACAAATTATTAATCCTGATTACAAACCATTTGTTTCTGTTATGATTCCAGCTCATAACGAAGATACTGTTATTGCTGATACTGTAAATAACGTTTTACAAATGGATTATCCAAATTTTGAAGTTATCGTTATTGATGACCGTTCAGATGATAGTACAGCTGAAGTTATCAGAAAACTTGAGGCTGAACATCAAGGCAAAGTTATTGCTATGGTTAGAGATAAAAATGCTTATCCTGGCAAATCTGCAGTTTTAAATGATGCAATGAAAATTGCTAAAGGTGAAGCTATTCTTGTTTTTGACGCTGATGCAAGAGTTGATAGTGATTTCTTATCAAAATTAATTCCTCATCTTGAACCAGAAGACGTTGGTGCATGTCAGGCAAGAAAAATCGTTAGCAATAAAGATTATAACTTCTTAACTCGTTGTCAAAATAATGAAATGACTCTGGATACACATGTTCAAGTTGGTCGTGATGCAATTAAAGGTGCCGTTGAACTTCGTGGCGATGGTGAACTTATTAAAAGAGAAGCTATCGAAGATATTGGCGGTTGGAATAATGAAACAATTACTGATGACCTTGATATGTCAACAAGATTACACCTTAAAGGTTGGGATATTAGATTTATTCCAGAAGCTAAAGTTTATGAAGAAGCTATCATTTACTGGATGCCATTATTCCGCCAACGTAGAAGATGGTTGGAAGGTTCTATCAGAAGATATTTAGAATATTTTGGCGATGTTCTTACATCAAGAGATATGTCATTGAGAGCTGGTCTTGATATGACTGCGTATATATTTGAATTTCTAATGCCATTCTGGTGTATTATGGAAATTCTTTTACGTGTTATAAAATTTGCAATGGGCAAAATCCCTGCATATTCTATTTCTAATTTGTTATGTTTATTCGTAGGTATCGTTATCGCGCTTGGTTTTACAGTCGCAATAAGATATGCTATTAGAAGATATGACGATGTTCCAAGAAAAGAAGCTCTAATTCAAGCTATTGAAACAAGTGCTTACTTCTTGGCAATATGGTTCCCTATGATGCTATTTATTTTATGCAAAATTCTTTTCTGCAAAAAATCAATGGCATGGGGTAAAACAACTCACGGTTTAATTCAAGAAGAAGAAGATAATATTCAAAAACAAAAAGCTAAAGTTTAAGGAAGAAGGCAATTAAATGAGAACACTTACAGTCGAAGATATTAAAAACGAAATCAGAAACGTTCAAGATTTTCCCAAAAAAGGTATCCTTTTTAGAGATATTACAACAGCTCTAAAAGACGCTGATACTATGAAAGCAATGGTTGATTTCTTGTATGACCATTATAAAGATAAAAAAATTGATTACATTGCAGGTATGGAATCAAGAGGTTTTATCGTTGGTATGCCTTTGGCTTATAAATTAAATGTTGGTTTTGTTCCTGTTAGAAAACCAGGTAAATTACCGGCTGAAACATATAAACAATCTTATGAATTAGAATATGGTACAGACGTTATTGAAATGCACAAAGATGCAGTTGAAGAAGGTAAAAACGTATTAATCGTAGATGATTTACTAGCAACTGGTGGAACTGCTTGCGCAGCTTGCCAATTGTTACATCAAGCAAAAGCAAATATTGTTGGCGCAGCATTCTGGATTGAGTTGAATGGTCTTGGCGGTCGTGAAAAACTTGAACAACAAGAAGGCATTGACGTAGTAAGTATGTTGCAGTATTAAAGGTACGAAAATTTTAAATTTAAAATAGGGGCGAAGCCATCGGCTTCGCCCCTCTGTTATTTTGTTGGGGTAGAAACCCCAACCTACATTTATTAATTCTTTAATCAAACTGTGTTTGCCAATCAGGATTTTTGTATGCTTCAAAACACATTAAAATTTGTTCTTTGTTATTTTTTTCATTTGCCAAATTTTCAGGTAATTCATCTATTCCAAAATATTTTATCTCTGTGGTTTCAACATTTTCCTTAAATTCTCCACCAACAAGTTCACACAATACAAAGACTTTGCAAACACTATAAACATAATAAGGTTCATTATGTTTGTTTCTATCTTGTACAGCAATTAGTTTTACAGCTTTTGCTTCAAGCCCTGCTTCTTCTCGGATTTCTTTTTCTGTATTAGATTTAACAGATTCTAAAACATCACACCAACCTCCAGGTAGAGACCAAGTGCCATTATTTTCATGTACAAGCAAAATCTTATCGTCTTTAAAAATTGCCCCACGAGTATCGATTTTTGGTGTTTGATAACCTGTTTCACCACAGAATAAATCTTTTACTTTTTCTAAATTTATATCTGATTTTCCAGAAATAATTTCAGCAGAAATTTCTCTCAAGCGTTCGTATCTTTCGACGTCATAAGGATTTTCTGTATATGCAATTCCTGCTTGAGCTATACTTTGTATTTCTATCGCTAATTTGATTAATTTATCCATATTTATTATATTTTGTTGGGCAAGTATGCCCAACCTCCTTTATTTATCTAACTTACTTTGTCATGCTGAGCTTGACTCAGCATCTGAGTTTTGTGTATGTATAATGCGGTCGTAGGTCAGATTCCGGATCGGAGTCCGGAATGACATTTTTATTTATAATAACCTGATAACCAGCATAACATTGCTCACACCGGCTTACGCTTTTCCGCAACAGTGTTTATATTTTTTACCACTACCGCAAGGGCAAGGGTCGTTTCTTCCGATTTTGTTATCGTTTCTTACTGGTTTAACTTCGATTTCTTCATCTTCTTCTGATGAATCAAAGTTTTCAGCAGCTCTTGATAAATCTGTCTCGATAGCATCGTTTGGATTTATAACTTGTACGCCGAATTTTGTTCTAAAGATATGTTTTACAACATCACCTTGAATTTCGTGCATCATATTATTAAACAAGTCATAAGCTTCTTTTTTATATTCAATTAATGGGTCTTTTTGACCGTAAGCTCTCAATCCGATACCGTCTCTTAACATATCAATATTGTGTAAATGGTCAATCCATTTGTTATCAACTGTTCTCAACATTACATCACGTTCAATTGTTCTCATAATATTGTCATCAGTGAATGGTTCTTGAAGTTTTGGTTCGTCTTCGTATTGAGAAATTACGTCATCATAGAATTTGATAATTTCTTCTTCGTGTTCACGATATTTTTGGAATGCTTTTTCCTTAATCTTGTCATAAATAGCGTCATATCTAAGGTTTTTAATATCGTTAATTTGAATATCGCTAAGTTGAGGCATAATAGAATGAAGTTCTTTAATTAATCTTTCTAAATCCTCGTAAACATATTCTGCAGTATTCATTTCTGGAGTGATATAGCTTAAAAGTAATCTTTCGATTTCTTTTTCAATCATAAATTTAACATCTTCAGAAAGGTTTTTACCAAATAAAACTTTTTTACGTTGTGCGTAGAATTTCTCCCTTTGAACATTCATAACGTCGTCATATTCAAGTACAGATTTTCTTATGTCAAAGTGATAAGTTTCAACTTTCTTTTGTGCTGATTGAATTTGTCTTGTGATAAGAGGGTTTTCAATAGCCATGTCTTCTTCAACGTTAAGAGCGTTCATAAGGCTAATAATCTTATCGCCACCGAAAATTCTCATCAAATTATCTTCCAAAGATAAGAAAAATCTTGTAGAACCAGGGTCGCCTTGTCTTGCTGCACGACCTCTTAATTGGTTATCGATACGTCTTGATTCGTGTCTTTCTGTACCAATTACGTGCAAACCGCCCGCTCTAACAACTTTTTTGTGTTCTTCTTCTGTTTGAGCTCTCATTTTTGCCAACAAAGCATTTTTCTTTTCTTCGTAATCAGGTGTATCTGGTGTGATATTTTGGTTTTCAAGTTCTTCTTTTGCCAAATATTCAGCATTACCACCTAAAAGAATATCGGTACCACGACCAGCCATGTTTGTTGCGATTGTAACTGCACCTGCACGACCTGCTTGGGCAATGATATAGGCTTCTTTTTCGTGATGTTTTGCATTCAAAACATTATGTGGAATATTTCTTTCTTTTAAAAGGTGTGAAATATATTCTGATTTTTCAATACTAATCGTACCTACAAGCACTGGTCTTTGTTTTTTGTGCATTTCAATGATTTCGTCTACAACTGCCAAATATTTTTGCTTTTCGGTCTTGTAAATAACATCAGACATATTTTCTCTGATATCAGGCTTATTTGTTGGAATAATTGTAACTTCAAGGTTATAAATCTTACCAAATTCAGCTTCTTCTGTCATCGCCGTACCTGTCATACCAGATAATTTTGGATATAATCTGAACAAGTTTTGGAAAGTGATACTTGCTAAAGTTTGTGTTTCATCTTGGATTTTAACGTTTTCTTTTGCTTCAACAGCTTGGTGCAAACCGTCTGACCAACGTCTACCTTCCATTAAACGACCTGTAAATTCATCAACGATACAAACTTCACCATTTTTAACAACGTAATCTGTATCTTTAACAAATAATTCTTTTGCTTTTAAAGCTTGGATTAATTGGTGAGCGTTTTGAGTTGCAATATCAAACAAATCTTTTACGCCTAAAAGCTCTTGAGCCTTATCAATACCGGCTTCTGTCAAGATAACGTTTTTATTTTTTTCATCAACTTCATAATCTTCATCTTTTTTCAATTGAGGTGCAATTTTTGCCATTGTTCTATATGTTTCAGCTGATTTTTCAAGTCTACCGCTAATAATCAATGGTGTTCTAGCTTCGTCGATTAAAATACTATCGACTTCATCGATAATCGCATAGTTAAATGGTCTTTGCACAAGCATTTCTGGGCTACCTGCCATATTATCTCTCAAGTAGTCAAAACCGAATTCGTTATTTGTCCCGTATGTGATATCGCATTCGTAAGCTTTTTTCTTGTTTTCAAAACTTTCTTCTCCACGTCCGCCAGAAAGAATTACACCAACTGAAAGACCTAAGAATTTATAAATTTTACCCATCCACTCAGAGTCACGTTTTGCAAGGTAATCGTTAACTGTGATTACGTGAACACCTTTACCAGTAAGAGCGTTCAAGTATGCTGGAAGTGTTGCAACAAGAGTTTTACCTTCACCGGTTCTCATTTCTGCGATATGTCCATTATGCAAGAAATATCCACCAATAAGTTGTACGTCAAAGTGTCTCATATTCAAGACTCTTTTGCCGGCTTCTCTTACTGTCGCAAAAGCTTCTGGTAAAATTTTATCCAAAGCTTCTTTTTCTAAAATTCTATCTTGTTTAACATTATCAGATTTAGGTCTTTTTGCTAAAATATCTTTAAACTCTTGAGTTTTAGCTTTCAATTCTTCATCTGATAATTTTGAAAATTCTTCTTCTAAAGCGTTTATATGTTCAATAACAGGCATCATCTTTTTGATTTTTTTCTCATGTGGGTCGCCCATTAATTTAACTAAAAAATTTATCATTTCTCACTCCGATTTATCTATTTTTTATCCTAAGTTTAGCACGGACAAAATGTTTGAGCAATAGCCCGAACTCCTTTATAAATCTAAATTTTATAGCCACTTGTACTATTTTTGTTAAAATTTGAAATGATATAATATTTGTATTTTGTGGTATATTCTATTTAGTAATTATGACTCCAGAAAGCGAATTTAAAAAGTTTTTAATAATAATCTTGGCTATGATTGCATTCTACATCATAGTTACGTCTGATAGCGGTTCTTCTTTTATTAAGAAAAACCAGTACAAAGTTTTTAATAAAATTTTTGAAGAAAAAGAAATTACACAAGATACGCCTGAGCAAGATAGCGAAAACTGGTTTGATAAAACTTTTAAGAAGAAAAATCCTTATGAATATTGGATTTCTGGTAATATAAAAATAAATTCAATGTCTGATTACAATTCTGTTTCAAAAGAACAAATTTATACTTTTAGAAAATATTACGTGAATAAAACAATTTTTAAGGATAAAAATTACACACCAAAAGAGGAAGTTTTTGGCGGAATTTCTGAAAACAATAAATGGCTAGGCATAAAAGCGTTAGCTTGTATTGGTGCTCATTCTTATGCTTATAAAAGTATGACAAATGATAGCAAGTTTATCAACAATCCTGCAATCCTTGTGGGTGTTGATTATGCAACTTTTCCTAAACAATATTTTCGCTGTTCTGATGATGAATACTTAATTCCTAAAAAATTAAGTTTTTCAAAAGATGACAATACGTTCTATCTAACATACGATATTTCTGATAATCAAATGAACAGAAGACTAAAACTTGTCGGTCTAAATGCTAGAGATTTAGGCTACAATTACGCTTTCTGTAGAAAAACTAACAATATTGTTTTCGCTCATTCCTTAGATAATATTTCTAAAAATGTTTATAAATTCAAAGATGCAATCAGAGTTGATTCGTCTTGCGGTGTTTATGGCGGTTGTAACGATAATGTTGCTTTTCAAGAAGAATTATTCTTTGATATAAAATCTTTCCCTGCTACGTTTGAAATAAAACTTTGGAAAGAAAATCCAGACAATACAAATTCAAAAAGCGATATTAATTTCACAATTATTTTAGAGTAAATTCTATTATAAAATTATCTTGTCTATTTTTTTCGCTAACGCCATAATCGTTGTCGTTTACGATGTATAATTTTTTCTTGCCTAAAGCAATGCCTTCGATTTTTGTGTCGCTGTCAATATGGTTCAAACCTGTCAATGGATAAACCTGTTTGCTCTTTATTTTGTTACCGTTAAGTTTTAATTTTCTTATTTGGTGAATACCGTCTCTAAATTCAACCGTCAAAATAGTGTTGTTATTTAGCATTACTGCGCCAGAAACTTTTGAATCAGCATTGATGTCGTATTTATAAACTTTTTCTACTCGTTCAGTGTTTATATTGAATTTTATAATTCTTCCGTAAAATTCGCCTTTTAGTGCACTTTGAGTGAATACATAAATATGATTTCTGCCGTTATATGCCATTGCTTCAAAACCCATATTCTTTTGAATAGAGTTTAATTCTTCTGGCAAAATGTATTCAATTTTAGAATTTATGTGTTGAGAATTTATCGGTGCAAAACGCTTTTCTACTTTAAAATCTTTGCTAACCTTGATTATAGAAGGGTAGTATTCTTCGCCAATCCAGTAATTGCCTTTTTTATCAATAATAAATGATTCTGTATCAGCACCACTAAGTTGTGGGTTTAATAGGTCTCCATTTGGAGAAATACCTAAGCAATCAGCATTCTCATCTACTGGCAATCCTGTTGTGCCTTCGATTTTACCTTTACCAGAAACTTTTATTCCTCCATTTGGCATAAATTTTGTTTCATAAATTGTTGGAACTAGGTTTGGACAATAGAAAATGCGGACTTCTTTATCTCCGATAAATCTTGGTTCACTGTTTGGTCCTCTATCAGTTAAGATGTATAAATTACCGTCTTTGAAAAATAAGTCTGAAAACCCTCCGGCTTTTGTGTTTGCACAAACATTTGGTAATGTGTTTATTTCATAAACCTTGTCTGGAGTTAAGTTTACTCTTTCAGAAAGAACTGAATGTATTTTAAACAAAATTAGTACTACAATTACAGCAATTATTGTTTGCTTTTTATATTTATTCCAAAAATTTCTGATTTTTTCTTCCATAGTACTTTCATCATAACACAACTTTTTGACTTATTAAAATTTATCCTTAAATAAAGACTATGACTATAAGAAAACTTTTGGCTATATTTTTTACCTTTGTTGTATTGGGCTCATCTTGCGCCTTTGCAGATGCTGTATTTTATGGTTCTGCTGAATACAATGTTAATTCTGCAAGAGAACGTGTAGTAGACGGAATTGCATACAGAATTAATAAAGACACATTTAAAGACAAAATTTATGATTATGAAAATCAAGCTAATTTACAAAATATTATCAATGGAAATTTAGAGTTAAAAGATAGAACTCTAGCCTTTTTCTCTGATTCTACTTATGGAATTTTGTACAAAGATGATCCATACTATGTTTATTACTACGATGCAAACGGATATTTAATCAATGTTGATAAAAAGGACGGCTTAAATTATCCTTACAACTTTTATAAATACTCAACAACAGGCGAATTAATAAATATGGGAGTAAGAGTTTCTAAGGGTGAAACTTATATTTATTCACCAGATGAAAAACTTATTGCACACTGGGTTGGCGCAAATGCGTACAACGAAAAAAATAACCTAATAATGAAACGTAGATATTCTGAATAATTACAACCTAAATTTTTTGTTTAGCTTGTTCTTCTTTAAATTTTTGAATATCTTTTTGTGCAGTATATGTCCAATTTACGTAATGAATATTTTTTGTCATTGGGCTTAATAAATATTGAGGATATTTTTTATAGATAATTTCATAATCTTTCATCAATCTTTTTGATGTTTTTGGGTGAGATCTTAGTATTTTCCAATCGTAAGCATCTTCACCACTAATTTTATTCATTATAGTAATCATAGCAATTGGGTTGTAACCAGCTTTTACCATATAATCAATGCCTATTTCGTCGGCTTTATATTCATAGTATTTGCTATTAAATTTCATTGCTACAGATTTGCACCAACCTTCATAATAATCCATATCATGAGCAATTTCGTGTGCCAAAACTGCTGCTAATTCATCATCATTTTCGATATAATTCAATAATTCTGGATATACGTAAATCCCTTTATTTCTGTATGCTGTATAAGCATTTATTGATTTTATAGGAGAAGTGTTAAGATAAAAAACTACACGGTTTTGAATTTTATTTCGGTTTAGAATTCTAGAACCCACGTCAATAATTTTTTGTTCTCTTTTTCCTAGTGTGTTCCAAATATTATCCATATTAACAGAAGAAGAGTTAGTTACGAAATCCGCATTTGCTGATAAGCCAACAAAAAATATTGAAATTAATACTAAAAACTTTTTCATATATTCTCCTTTTTATATCTTTATATAATCTTAATTTACAACTAATAAAAATACATTGCAAGTGGCGTTTTTATGATAAAATATTGAAAGTATAGAAGGAAATTGAGAAAGGTTATTAATATATTATGTGCGGTATTGTAGGATATGTTGGCGAAAAAAATGTAGCCGAAGTTTTAACAAAAGGTTTAAGCTCTCTTGAATATAGAGGCTATGATTCTTCAGGGGTTGCTCTTTTAGCTGACGGTAAAACAAAAATTTATAAAGCTGAAGGTAAATTACAAAATTTAAAAGACCTTTTAGCAACAAAAGAAGATGAAATCAAAACAGCAAACGTAGGTATTGGTCATATTCGTTGGGCAACTCACGGTGTTCCAAGTATTACAAATGCTCACCCACATACTTGTAATTGCGGTAAATTAGCTGTTGTACATAATGGTATTATTGAAAACTTTAAAGAATTAAGAGAAAAATTAGAAGAAAAAGGTTGTGTATTCCAATCTGAAACTGATACAGAAGTTGTTGCGCACTTAGTTGCTCAAAAATATAATGAAGTAAAAGATTTAAAAGAAGCTGTAAGACTTGCAACAAAAGAACTTGAAGGTGCTTATGCTCTATGTATTATTCATCAAGATGTTCCAAATACAATTATTGCAACTCGTAGAAATGCTCCTCTACTAATTGGTGTTGGTGAAGGCGAAAATTTTGCAGCATCTGATGTTCCGGCAATTATAGAATATACAAAAAAAGCAATATATTTAGATGATAATCAAGTTGCTATCCTAAAAGCTAATTCTATTCAAATTTTTGATGCTGATAACAACGAAGTTAAACAAAAAGTTGAACTTCTTCCATGGGAACCAATTGCATTGAGTAAAATGGGTTACAAGCACTTTATGCTTAAAGAAATTCACGAACAACCAGATGTTATCAGAAACTTTTTATCAGGTAAATTACATTCCGCAAATGAGCCAATTAAACTTGATGAAGTAAAATTAGACAAATCAAAACTTAAAAACTTAAATCGTATTCAAGTTGTAGCTTGTGGTACTTCTCTTCACGCAGCATTGGTTGGTAAATATATCATTGAAGAACTTTGTGAAATTCCAGTTGATGTTGAAGCATCAAGTGAATATATTTACAGAAAAACAGTTACAGACGAACATACGCTTGTAATTGGGGTTTCTCAATCAGGTGAAACAGCTGACACTTTGACTGCTATCAAACAATCAAAAGCTAGAGGTTCACATATTTTAATTATTACAAACAGACCTGATAGCGCAATGGCTCGTGAAGCTGATAGCTTAGTTCCAGTAAATGCAGGTATTGAAGTTTCAGTTGCTGCTACAAAATCTTATGTGGCCCAGTTAATGGCATTTTACGCATTAGCTCTTCACTTGGCTGAAATTAAAGGTTCAGCTGATGCAGAAGAACTTAAAACTATTAAAAACGAATTACTTCTATTGCCACAAAAAATTGAATTATTGTTATCAAAAACAGATAAAATTCAAAAATGCGCTAGAATGTACTCAAGCTCTAAAAACTTCATCTTTATTGCAAGAGGTATAAACTACGCTACTGCATTAGAAGGAGCTTTAAAATTAAAAGAAATCAGTTATATCAACGCAACAGGTTATCCTGCAGGCGAATTGAAACACGGTCCTATTGCAATGTTGGACGAAACTTTACCCGTATTATCAATTATGATGAGCGGTAAAGTTTATGAAAAAATTCTTTCAAATGCACAAGAATCAAAAGCTAGAAACGCAAGAATGATTGCTCTTACTGATTCAACAGATGAAAAACTTGATGAATTATTCGATTACGTATTGAATGTTCCTCACGTTCACGAATTGATTTCACCAATTATGGCAATCGTTCCTCTGCAATTGTTAGCATATCATATTGCAGAATTCTTAGGTAAAGACGTTGACCAACCTAGAAACTTGGCAAAATCTGTTACTGTTGAATAGGATTATTTTGTAATGATATTGTCTGATTGTGTAAAGATTAAGAACGTAGAAAATGTTTCGACAGAATATGTTGAAACAGAGCTTAAAAAGCAAGGCCTTGTACCTCTACGTTGGGCAATTACTGATGTCGATAAGACTACATTAACAATAAGTTTAGCTTACGAAAGGGATTAAAATGGTAGAAACTATGTTAAATTGTGATATAAAAGATATTGCACTTGCAGAACAAGGAAAAAACAATATCGAATGGGCATTGAGAGATATGCCAGTTTTGAGAAGTATTCAAGAAAGATTTATAAAAGAACAACCTTTTAAAGGTTTGAGATTGTCAGCTTGCGTACACGTTACAAAAGACACAGCTGCTTTGTGTACTGTAATGAAGGCTGGTGGCGCTGATGCAGTTTTAGTCGCATCAAACCCTTTATCTACACAAGACGATGTTGCAGCAGGATTGGTTAAATATTGGGGCATTCCTGTTTACGGTTATGCTGGCGAATCTGTTGAGACATATAGAGAACACGTAAGAGTTGCTTTAGAACATAATCCTAATATCATTATTGATGACGGTTGTGATATTATGGCAACTATTTATGAAGAAAAACCGGAACTTGCTGAACATATTATTGGCTCTACAGAAGAAACAACTACTGGTATTATTAGATTGAAAGCTTTGGAAGAACAAGGCAAATTAAAAGCTCCTGCTGTTGGGGTTAATGAAAGCTTGACAAAACACTTGTATGATAATAGATACGGCACAGGTCAAAGCTTGTTTGACGGTATTTTTAGAGCTGCAAATATCTTGATTGCGGGTAAAACAGTTGTAATTTCTGGCTATGGATGGTGCGGTAAGGGTTGTGCTTTGAGAGCAAAAGGCTTGGGCGCAAACGTTATTGTGTGCGAAGTTGACCCATTGAAAGCATTAGAGGCTGTTATGGAAGGTTATAGAGTTATGCCTATTGCTGAGGCTGCAAAAGAAGGGGATATCTTTATTGCTGTTACTGGTGATAAACACGTTGTTGACGTTGATCACTTGTTGAATATGAAGGACGGCTCTTTTGTTGGTAACTGTGGACACTTTGACCACGAGATTAATGTTAAAGGCTTGAGAGAACACGCAGTTGAAATTAAACAAATCAGACCAAGTCTTGAAGAATATAAATTAGATAATGGTAAATCAATTTACGTTATTGCAGAAGGTAGATTAGTTAACCTTGTAGCGGCAGAAGGACACCCTGCAAGCGTAATGGATATGTCTTTTGCAAATCAAGCTTTGGGTATTGAATATCTTGTTAAAAATCAAGGTAAATTACCAAATAAATTGCTAACTTTGCCGGAAGAAGTGGATATGATGATTGCAAAGATTAAACTTGAGTCTATGGGGGTTAAGATTGATACTTTGACACCTGAACAAGAAGAATATTTGCATTCTTGGAAAATATAATTTAAAAAGATTATTTAAAACAGAGAGGCGAAGCCATTGGCTTCGCCTCTCTGTTTTGTATTTTTCATTCTAGCTTGTTGGACCACTTCTTTTCTTTTTCTTTGATTTCTTTAAATTTTTTCTCTTTAATTTATATTCATTCTTCAACTGTTTTAATTGTCTTTTATAAACAAATTCTTTTTCTTTCTTTTCTTGTTTCTTAGCCTCTTTAGCTTCTTTTTCTTCTATCTTTTTTACATCTTCCAAGTGTTTTGTCTCAGCCTTTACAAGTTCTGGATCTTTAACCCCTGCTTGTACAAGTTTAAACCCAATAACGCTTACTTCCATTGCCTGATTATTCAAAGATTCAAGTCTTGAATAATTTCCATTATAATCAATACTCCAAACGCCTAAAAATTTAGGTTTATTACCCGTAAACGCATAAGCATTCATCAAAACTCTATCATTATTATTTTTATCAAAGCCCAAAGGATAAATATCCCAGCGATATTCACTCAATTCAAAGCCTTTAGTCTTTTCCCAATAATGCAAAATAGCTTGTCTAATTTCTACAAGATTTGTTGCCTTCTTAGTTCTAAAATCGTACGTCCAAACATTTGTTTGCCAAATTCCGTCAAAATTATTACCAATTTTTTCCTTTGCAACAAGTTTTGTATGATTTACATCAAAATCAATCGGAGTAATCGTTCTAAACGTATCTCTAACTTCTGTGTCTTTTTCTGTTTCAAGAATAGGGCTTTGCCATCTTTTTGCAACATTAGCTTTTATTATTCTTTGTGTATCAGGCAATCCAGTATCCAGTGGCACAACAAAAACGTCGCAAGTAGTAACGTTTCTATCTGCGTAATAATAAACTACCGGATAAACCATTGTTTTTAAGTCGTTTGAAATAAGTCCAAAGCCGTTTTCTTTTCTATCAAATCTATGTTTTCTACTCAATCTAATATCAGGGCTTCCTGGAGGATCATTATATCTAACAAGTTTATAAACAGGTTGAGGAAGGTATTTCATATCCTTATCTTGTACCGGAGCGATAAAATCTCTATCCTCTTTTGTTTTATCCTTAACTCTTGATTCTGTCTCGTATTGAGCAACTGTCATATACCCAGATTTTGGCATAAGACTTTTTTCATATTGTTCTCTAAGTTCTCTTTTTCTAACGTTGTATTCGTAATCTAATTGTTTTTCTTCTACGCTTTTATGAAAACTTGGCATTGCAATATCAAACGTTGCAATTTCTTGTTTAATATTCTTTTTTGCCTCTTTAGCTTGTTTTTTAGCATCGGCTTTTGTAAATTTCTTCTTCGTCGTTTTTGCATTAGTAGCTGTCGACAATTCTTTTTGTTTATTTTTTAATCTTTTTGCCTCTTCTCTTCTAACCTTATTCAACTCTCTTTTACTAATTTCAGGGATAGTAAGTTCAATTTTTGAGGCAACTGAATTGTTTAAGCTGTCGTCATAAGCCAATAAATTCAAATCTGGTTGAATTAATAATGCAAATGCAGAAGTTAAAAACATTGACTAAACCAAGCCTTCTTTCATTGCAAGGTTAATAGCTTTTGTTCTGTTTTCTGTGCAAAGTTTTTGTAAAATGCTGTGAACGTGAGCTTTTGCAGTTGCATAAGAAATAACCAATTCGTCTGCAATTTCTCTATTTGATAAACCGTTTACGATTAAACCTAAAACTTCTAATTCTCTATCAGTCAAGCCATAAGTATTTTTAGCATTTGTTTTATTTAATCTTGTTTCTTCAGTTATAATTGGATAAGAGTTTTTGTTGCGTTGAATATTTGATAAAACAATTCTTGCAATGTTTTGGTCAATCCAAGCGATACCTTCTGCAACCGCTTTTATTGCAGAAATAGTTTGATCTTTTGTAGCGCCCTTCATAATATATCCGTCAGCGCCTGATTCGAATGCAGAAAGTACATCTTCTTCGCTATCTCTTGAAGTGTACATCAAAACTTTTACTTCTGGATTGTATTCCTTAATAACCTTTGTAGCTTCAATTCCGTCGATTTCTGGTAAGCCAATATCCATCAATACGATGTCTGGGTTTAAAAGTTTTGCCTTATTAATACCAGATACGCCATCTTCTGCTGTATCAATCAATTCAATGTTTTCAGCTCTTTCAATAACAAGAGATAAAGCAATTCTTGTCATTTCGTGGTCTTCTACCATTAAAACTCTTATATCATTACTCATTGATTAATACCCTTTCTTTATTCGGAATAACAACATTTGTTAGTAAGAATGAGAATTCGCTACCTTTATTCAATTTGCTTTCAAGCCAAATTTTTCCGCCGTGTGCTTCAATGATTTGTCTTGATAAATACAATCCCAAACCTGTTCCTGTAGAACGTTTTTTACTTGTTCCTTGTGAAAATCTTTTGAATAGGCTTGGAATATCTTCTTTAGGTATGCCGTTACCATTATCGATTACAGAAAATACAATGTCGTTATCTTCTTGTTTTACGCTTATAACTACTTTTCCACCACTGTTTGTGTAATTGATTGCATTTCCGCACAAGTTTGTAATTACTCTTCTCAATTCACTTCTATCTGCGTTAATGCAAACATTTTCATCTGGTGCATATTCTAATACGAATTCTAAATCTTTTTTGTCAGCAAGAGGTTTTAACTCGTTGTAGCATTGGTCGCAAAGTCCTTTAAAATCAAAGTTTGTTTTAACCAATTCAAGTTTTCCAGAATCGTATCTATAAACTTCTAATAATGAGTTAACAAGCCCTAGTAAGTTTTCATTGTTTGTTTTTAGCGTTGTTAACAACATTGTAGCTCTATCTTCAAATTTTCCAAGTGTTCCGTCCAAGAAGAATTTAAGAGTTTGAATTGCGGCAAGCAAAGGTGTTCTCATATCGTGAGTTAATGTTGCAATGAAATCGTCTCTTAATCTTTCTGTTTCTTTTTGTACAGAAACATCTCTGATTACTCCAACGTATTTTTGAACTTTATCATCTTCGCTTTCAATCATAGCCAAGCTGATTTCAACCGGAGTTGATTTTCCAGAAAGAGTGTTTGTTATAAAGTAATCTCTCAATACAATTTCTCTCTCATCTGGGTCAATAGATTTGAACATTTCGCCCTTTTGAGGATAAACAATGTCTGAGAATTTCATATTTTCTAAGTGTTTTGCAGAAAGTCCTGTTAAATTTTCACAAGCTGGGTTTACTTGTTCAATTTTACCGTCAATATCAATTGTTATAATACCGTCAGCGCAGTAATTAATGATATTGCTCATTTTTGAGTTCAATTCTAAAATATCTGCAGTTTTTTCTTTTACTAAATCTTCCAAGTTATGAGAATATTTTTCTAATTCAGCTTTTGCAACTTCTAGTTCTGAAATTTTTTCGTTTAATTTCTTTATCAGGTTGCTTCTTTCAATACCATTTTTGACAGTGATGATTAAATCGTCGTTGTCCCAAGGTTTTTCTAGGTATTTATAAATACCAACATTATTAATTGCATCAATTGCGTTTTCTTTATCGGCATAGCCTGTTAAAAGGATTTTGCTAACATCGGGATATATTTTTTTTGCTTCTTTTAAGAACTCAACGCCATTCATTTCTGGCATTTTTACGTCAGAAATTATAACATCTGGTTCATTATTCTTTAAAAATTCAAGAGCATCTAGCGGATTATTAAAATAATTCGCATTGCTAAAGCCCTCAACTTTAAATAACATTTTTAATGCCGACGTTACGACTTGTTCGTCGTCAACTACGACTATCATCCCATTTCTCATACTATTAAGAATAACTTATTTTATTCAAATAGACAAATGCTTAACAAATTTTCATGAACTTTAGTAAAGATGATTTTTGAAATATTTTAAAATTTCTATCAAGGTTGATGAATTTCCGCCATAACCTGATTTTGAAACTATCCATTGTGATTTATAATCTAGTGATAGTGCAATTTGTGGTGCAACTTCATCAATTATTTGTAGTTGTAATGAGTTTATCGCTTTACAACATTTTATTGATGTTTGGCTACCTAATGTTATTAAAATTACTTCTTTTCTGCTGATTACTTGACTAGTTAATTCTGCTAGAAAATCTGAAATTCTTGTGATTAATTTTGGTTTTGTCATTTCGTTATCAAGTGAATCGTCAGAAAAACCGTCAAATTCTTGAATTAAAGATGATGCGTGAATTGTTACTATATCATTGTTTTCAAGTGCGTTAAGAACTTTGTTTACAACGTCTTCGGAAATTCCTTCCATAAGCATTTGCATTGTTATGTTAATTGCAAATTTGTTTTCGATTTCTTCTGAAGCTGTTAATTTTTCTATTTGAGTTCTACATAAGTGAGTTGGCGAACCAGATACGATTAATTTTGGTAAATTAGGAATTTTAGTCGGTTTTACAGGTGCTTCTTCTTCCTTATGTTTAACTTCGTCTAAAATGTGATTTGCTAGAATTTGTGCTGTTGCAGTTGTACCTACTGGCAAAATATTTAATTTTGATTTCATTATTGCAAGCAGAATTTGCTCAATATCATCATTTGAAACAGCGTCTGCTACAATGATTTTTTTGCCAGAATTAATTAAGTCTTTTAATTCCATTAAAATAGGACCAGCGCCTTGCATAACTCTATTCAACTCAAGATGTCCGATAAGATCTGTTTTATCTTCATCAAGTTGCATTTTCAATAGAGTCGGAATGTATGATTCTGTAACTGGTGCCATTACGTCTCTGGCAATTTCTGTTCTTTCAATTGGCAATCCCTTAATCAACTGATATCCGCCAACAGTTGTTATGTTGTGGAATGGAGATGCGGGTATGATTATTGCCGCATCAAGATTAAGGTTTTCAATCATACTTAGAGTTTCTATACCAATATTACCTCTACAATATGTATCGATTTTTTTGAAAAATTTATCTATGCCCAAGTCGTCAGTAAGTTTTATGCAAGCTTTTTTAACTTCATTATAAGAAGTTTCAAGAGATTTACCTCTACTAGCTGTTGTTACTGCCCAAACTTGAATATTTTTTATCCCTTGTTGAATATTTTCGCAATCCAAAACAACTTGAGTATGTGCACCTTTTAAGTGAAACTGTAAAGCTGCATCATTAATCTCAGTTATGTCATCTGCAAGAATACCAATAAGGTTAGAGATAATCATTGTTATTGTTCGTCCCTTTTAGAGCCTAATAATCTAATGTTATTAGCTACAACTAAAAATCTTTCTCTTTCTTCGCCAGATTGGTCTTTCCATTTATTGATAGCAATTCTACCTTCAACGGCAACCATTCTGCCTTTTTTTACATATTCGCCAGCAAATTCTGCTTGTTTATCCCAAACATCTACGTTAAACCAGTCTGTTACTTCTGATTTAGTTTTGCTGTCCCAACGATTTACTGCAAGTGAAAAATTTGTTCTTACTTTTCCTGATTCAAAATATTTGATGTCTGAATCTTGACCTGCACGTCCTACAATTACTACACTATTCATATTTATTAGCCCTCTTTTACTTCTTCTATATTTTCTGAATTATTACCTGTTACGCAATTTTCGTAACCTGTATTTTTACAAATTTCTTCGCACCAAAGTCTTACAATTTCGTCTTCTGGTAATTCGTAAGAAATTGGTTTACCAATTATAACCTTAATTTGTTTTGAACGGAATTTTTTAGAATATTCTTCAAGTCCGCAAATTGAAATTGGTACGATATCTGCTTTGAATTTTTTTGCAAATAAAATAAATCCTTTATGGATATCTTCTAGTTTTTTATTTTTACGAGTTCCACCTTGTGGAAAAATACCTAGACCCCAAGATGTTTTAAAGATTTCTGTAACTGTTTTAAAAGTCGCAAGTTCAGGTTTTTCTCTATTAACAGCGAACGCACCTAATCTTTTTACTAACCAAGTTTTAATTGAATTACCTTCAAAAAGTTCTTTCTTTGCCATAAATGCGATTGGTCTTGCAACTGCATAACCTACGAAAGGTGGATCAAGTTCTGAAACATGGTTTCCTACGTAGATTACGTTTCTATTTTTAGGCAAATTTTTTCTACCTTCAACTTTTAATCTGTAATAAAAAGCTTGTACTGGAAAAACCATAAATACTAGTACAAAGTAGTAAAATAATGTTCTCCAAATATGGTAATCACTTGCAAATCTTCTTGCAAAATTTCTTGGTTCTTTTTTATCTTTTTCTTTTGTCATCTTTTTCTTTCCTAAGTTGCAGGAACGTATTCAAAACCTGTAAGCTTTTGAATAGCCAATCCCCATTGTTCCATAACAGCATCTAAATCTTCGCTGAATGGAATTACTTCTCCGATTTTAACTTTAATTTTGCCTTTGAATGGGCAAAGAGTTTTATTTTGTGAACCAACTATACCGATTGGTAAAATGCCACATTTAGTAGCTTTTGCAAGTCCAGCAAAACCTTTTTTTATATCTTCAATTTTTCCGACTTCTGCTCTTGTACCTTGTGGGAATAAACCTAGTACCCAGTCAGTATTTTGAACTTCAAGGGCAGTTTTGATTGTTGAAACTTCTAATTTTTCACGGTTAACAGCAAATGCGCCTTCCCAATCTAGCATCCAACGTACAAATCTTTTTTCAAAAAGTTCTTTCTTTGCCATGTATGCTACAGGTCTATTTAAAGTAAAACAAACCAAGAATGGGTCTAATGTTGAAAGGTGGTTTCCGCAAGCAATGTATTTGTTGTCTTTTGGAATATTTTCCTTGCCTTCAATCTCAACTCTATACATTAATTTGAATTGCATTCCATACCAGAATTTACAAACTACTCTTTGGAAAAATTTTCTCCAAAAATTGAAATATTTTGCAGTTCTACGTGCATAATTTTTTGGTTGCTTTTGATTTGCCATAGTTCCTCCGCTTGTTCTATTATACTATATATTTTTTATTTGTAAAATTTGTATTGTTTTAATACAAATCTGTGTTATTATTAATCTATACATTTACTATTAAAATTACATTTACGTTCACATTTGAAAGGAGAGTTTATATGAATTTAGACAAGAAAGCTTCTTGCCCACTAGAAGAACAATTATTTAAGAGTGTTTATGATAGAACACCTCAATATGTTAAAGATTTGAACTTAATGGATTTTTCTAATAAAGGTGAATTTACTTTTACATTGAAAAAAGAACATCTTTATCCATACAATGAAACTTCTAATCCAGAAGGTTTGAACTTAAAAGACTGGTTTGCAAATTATGCAAAAGAAGCAAAAGTTTCAACAGCAGGTATCAGAGGTCCTCAAAATATTTTATATCCTCAAGATACTCGTTTTCCAATTAACTTAGTGGGTATTGTTTTAGCAACTCTTGCAAAAGCTCTTGTCGCAAAAGAAAAATATCCTAACCAACAAGTTATTAAACTTGCTGGTCGTGAAGTTAGATACAATTCGGATTTATTCCTAGATGCAATCGCAAGAATTCAAGCTGCACAAGGTATTAAAACTCTTGTTCCTGTTGAAAAGAAAACTATTCCTATTTGGTTAGCTTCTTTCTTAGCGTTCAAATTAGACCTAGTTGGCGGTGAATACATCACTTCAAGTCACGGTATTTCTGTTAAAAACGCTACAAAAGACTTAAACTCTCAAGGTAGCCAATATTTACCAGAAGAATCAGCTGAATTCGTTCAAAAAATTCAAGAAATCTTTGACGAAACAGAAAAAAATGGTTCTTACGAAATTAAAATTTCAGCAGAAGACAATCCTTTAATTGACGAAAAAGTTATGGCTAAATTACACGACGGTGTTGATTTATACGTTGAATACTTGAAATCAGGTGTTGCTGAAAAAGACAACTTGGATTTCATCAAAAAAGCTCAAAACAAAATTGTTATCGAAAACGTTGGTGGTTCTGCATACAGAACTCTAAGCCGTGTTTTAAAAGAATTAAATATTTCAGACAAATTTGTTTGGTTGAATGAAGGTGAAGATCCATTCTTCCACTCAATCGGTAAATATGACGAAGATCCAAAAGGTAACAAAACATTCTACGATTACTCAGTAGATGCAACTGTTTTAGCTAAACGTAAAAATGGTGAAAACTACTTCCCAGTAATCGAAACTCTTCATTATGACAAAGTTTTGGCTGATTATCCAGTTGGTACAGCTGTTCTAATCACTGACCCAGACCACGACAGATTAACTGTTACTCAAATTGAAGACGAAAAAGAAATTTCAAAACTTGAAAAAGCTGGTATTGCTTACGTAGAATTGGGCAACGGCAGAATTTTAACAGTATTTACTGCTAATCAAGCTTTCTTATTGTTAATGGATTTCCGTATGAAAATGTTGAAATCACAATGCAAATGGAATAATCACCCACGCTTTATGATTAAAACTACTGCATCAGCAATGAGCTGGGACGAATGGGCAAAAGCTAACAATGTAGCTGTCGTTAATGTTCCTGTTGGTTTTAAAGAAATCGCTAATATTATGAAAAAAGTTGAACTTAAATTGAAGAAAAATCCTAACGACGAAGTTACTGTTATGGACGTATTTGGTCAACGTATCAACTTAGGCAAATCACCTCGTCTAATCTTCGGTGGCGAAGAATCTGGCGGTATGATTATGGGTGGCGAAGAAATGATTAAATCTCTTGCTGGTCGTGAAGCTATTGCAATGAGAGAAAAATCAGCAACTGAAGCAATTCTTGTTGCATCAGCTCTTTCTTCTAAGCTTGAAGAAGAAAATAAAACAATGTCAGAATACTTACTAGAAGTCTTCAAAGACAATAATATTAAAGGTCAATTTGATACACGTGTTGATATTGCATACTACAATGAGTCAGAACCAGATATCGATAAATTGAAAGCTGCAAAAGTTGCTGGTGAACAATTAAGAACTAAAAACGACTTGTTCTATTTATCAATGGCAATTGCAATCCGTTCAGGTAAAATGACTTTTGAAAACGCAAAAGAAATTTTAAAAGATGCTTTCAAAGAATTGAACTTTGACAACCTAAAAGCTATCAAATTCGTTGGTGATGGTACATACTTAGAATTTGATGATAAATACATCGAAATTAGACCTTCTGGTACAGATGCTAAAACAAAAGCTTACGGTGCAGGTCTAAACTTTGATGAAATCGGCAAATACGCATCTGCAATGGGTAACTTCTCAGGCGAAAGAACAGAAACTCATAAAAAATACATTACAGATGAAATGTACGAAACAACAAAAGATAAATCAATGGAATACTATTTAGAATTCGTAAATGACGAAGCAAATAACGAAGTATTTGTTATTCCTGAATATTCATTCTAATTTGATAATAAAGTTAAAAAGGGCGGACAGAGACAAGTCTCTGTCCGCCCTTTTTTATGAGGCGAAGCCTTCGGCTTCGCCTCTATTTAAAACTTATTTATTTTTAGATATATTTTTCAACGCAAAATCAATACACTGAACTATTAATTCATTTCTGCTAATATCAGTATTTGTAGATACTTCATCAACTTTTTTTAATAGTTCATTGTCTATTCTAATAGATATTATAGATTTTTCTTGTTTTACAGGTTTAAATTCTTTCATAATTCTATCCTAATAATATTGTATTGTATTTTTTATTTTTAATATATATTTAATTTTATATATTTTTATTATTGACAAATTGTATTCTTTTATGTAATACAAATATATGGTGCATAAAATTTTTAAAGCTTTGAATATGGTGGAATTAACTGGATTTTTGGTTATCCTTGTTCCTTTTGCAAATTTTATGTTCAAAAATTACTATTACTATTTACCGATAGAAATTTTTTTAATTTTTGTAGTACTTTTAATTTTTTATATAGGTTTAGTTTTTATTTCAAAATTAGCTAAGAATAGTTATGAAATTGTTTTATTTTTGCTAAGTTTTTTGTTATCTCAATCTTATCATTATTATTTTGTTAAATACCTTATTTTGAATAATACTTATGCCTTTATTTTATCGACAATTTCAGCTTTTATTTTTCTTTTGGTTTTTGTAATAAAAAAGAAATTCAAAATTTTAAATGTTTTTTTAGTTTTTTGTTTGCTTGCGTGTACGTTTCCATATTTTAAAATAGTAAAAAATGACATAATAAAAAATGAAAAGCTTGTTAAAAATTTTAATTCAAACGCAGAATTTAAAGATGTAAAATTTAAACATACTCCGAATATTTATTGTTTTCATCTTGAATCGTATTCGGGGGATATTGCTTTAAAATATTTATTTAATTTCGATAATTCTGATTTTATCAAGGCTTTGAGTGATAGAGAATTTTATACGTGGAAAAACTCTTTTTCAAATTATGATAATACATTTATGAGTTTATATTCTTTGTTTACGATGTCCCATCATTATGCTCTTTTAGATGTTGATAATAGTTTTGTTGCACAAAAAGTTGTGATGGGTAACAAGTACAATACTTTGTTAAAAGTTTTGTATGAAAACGGATATGACATAAATTATTATTTCTATCCAACTCAATTTGTAAAACCGTTTAAAAGTTATGCGAAATTTGCAAAGCTTTATCGGATAGCATTTTTGAGAATTTTTAATACTATTATTCAAAGACCTACGGATATGGCAGACCCAAATTTTCCTTACGAAATTTCAGATAATGGCGAATTTTTAAAATCAAAATTAGGTAAAAATTTTAAATCTGATAAACCTCAATTTTACTTTGTGAAATTTGCGAAAACTCGTCATTTTCTTCCAGAATTTAAGTTTAAGCCGACATTTAAGGAAAATTATATTTCAAGGTTATCGGAATCAAATGTTGAAATTTTAAAAATGGTTGATTATATCGAAATGAATGACAAAAATGCCATAATTATTTTGGTAGGTGATCACGGTTCTTGGCTTTATCGCTTTTCTAAAGATGTTAAAGTTAAGGATTTTGCGCTATCACAATATAATATTTTGATTTCTATAAAAAATCCGTACGAAACTGTTAAAAATAGACCAGAGGTATTGTCTAGTGTGAATATTTTTAGATATGTAATTTCAACATTGGCTGAAAATCCTAATATTATGAAAAATAAACAATTAGATATGTCTTTCGGTGAAAACAATACTATTTTTGTAGAAAATGGAAAAGTATTTAAAGAGGTACAACATTTTGATGTTAGTTATAAGTAGAGGCATTTTATGAAATTCAAATATATTCTTGCATTTTTAGCTATTTTTTCAACTCCAGCGTACGCATATATTGACCCTGGAACAGGTTCAATGGTGGTACAAGTTTTGATTGCTGTTGTCGCAACTTGTTTGTGTTTCATTAAATCTATCTGGATAAATTTCAAAAATTTCTTTAAAAAGATTTTTAATATTAATAAGGACTCAAAATGATGATTTATAGTGAGCTAGAAAAAGAAAAATCTTCATTTAGAGATTTGTCAGGCTTTGTTTTTAAAAAAGACAATATTTTGTATAGGCAAATTAATGAATGCTATAAATCAAATTATGAAAAACTGATGAATAGTGGTTTGTATGATGAGTTGGTAAGTCAAAGTCTACTTGTTTCTCATGAAGAAGTAACTTTATCTGACGTGAAGGCTTATAAAATTATAAAGCCAAAATATATTGAATACGTTTCATATCCTTATGAGTGGTCATTTTCAATGCTTAAAGATGCAGGATTATTGACCTTAAATATTCAAGAAAAGGCTATTGAGTACGGAATGTCATTGAAAGATGCGTCAAGTTATAATGTGCAATTTGATGAAAATGCTAAACCTGTTTTTATTGATACGCTTTCTTTTGAACAATTTGAAGAAATCTCGTGGAAGGCCTACGGACAATTTTGCAGACACTTTTTGGCACCTCTTTTGTTAATGAGTTTTGTTGATATGAGATGTCAAAACCTTTTGAAATCCTATATTGACGGTATTCCTCTTGACTTGGTTGCGAAAATGCTTCCTTTAAAATGTAAGTTTAATTTGTCAATTTTAATGCACATATATTGGCATTCAGAGAAAATTAATCAGTTTGAAAAAGCTTGTGATAGTGATTTGCATAAAATTAAATTGTCAAAAGCTCAGCATTTGGCATTGCTTGAGAATTTGAAAAGTTTGATGTACGCACTAAAATTTCCAATGAAAACTTCTGAATGGGGCGAATATTACGATTTTACAAATTATTCTGAAAAATCTTTTTTCTCTAAAAAAGAAATTGTAAGTAATTTTATTAATAAGACTAATCTAAAAGCGCTTTGGGATTTAGGTGGAAATGTTGGCACCTTTACAAGACTCGCCTCTGAAAAAGGAATTTCTTCAATTGTATTTGATATTGATTATGTTTCGGTTGAAAAGAATTATTTGCAAATAAAAAAGAACAAAGAAAATAATCTTTTACCTTTGGTTTTAGATTTGGCAAATCCTTCTCCTGCAATAGGTTGGGCAAACGAAGAAAGAAAAACTTTCTTTGACCGTGGCAGTGCTGATATGGTCTTGATGTTGGCGTTAATACATCATTTGTATTTTTCAAATAATCTGTCTTTTGATAAAGTCGCAGAGTTTGTCTCTAAATTTGCTAATTTTTTGGTAATTGAATTTGTACCAAAAGAAGATTCTCAGGTTAAATTCTTAACTGTTTCAAAATTTGAAAATTATGAGGATTATAATGTAGAAAATTTTGAATCTTCTTTTTCTAAATATTTTGATATTCAAGAAAAAATCGCTATTGAAAATTCAGGAAGAATTTTGTATTTGATGAAGGTGAAAGATTAATAAAAAGAGAGGCGAAGCCTTCGGCTTCGCCTCTGGACTAAGAAGGACGGGTCGAGATTTTCTCGACCCGTCCTTCTTTTATTTTAAAAATTTATTTTAAACTTCTTACATCTGAAAGAGCAATCATATTAAATTTATTTAGATAACTCTTTAGAGGTAATTTAATTGTTTTAGATGTATCGTGTGGGTTAACAAGATAGATGTTTTTATCGTCTACATCTTTTACAGAATATGCGTGAGCGTTGTATATGTGAACTTCTTCACCAGTTTTTGCATCAGTCGCACCCATTCCTCTTGTATCAACATCAGGTGTCATACCTGTAACGGCTGCTCTACCACTCATACCGTTTCCTTGAATGTAGTCAATCATACTTTGTACGCCGAAAGAGCCAACAGCTGTACTTGTGTGATTAGGGTCGCCTAATAATTCAAGAGCTTTTCCTACGTAGTTGCCGTCAATATCAGCTTTACCGTCTGGAACAGTTTCTCTAAAATATCTATCCATAGCGATTTCTAATGCTCTTACATCTGAATCTCCACTTGATAATTCATTTGAGCATTTTAGGTCTCTTGCTGTAACTTTATAAGTTTTGCCAACACCTTTTAATGTAACTGTTGCATTACCTTGTTTGTCGACTTTTACTGCATTATCAAGAACTTTTTTACCTTGAGGTGTCATTGATAATGATTGAATACCAGCTAACAACCAGCAATCACCAGTTTGACCTTGTCTGAACGGAATATCAATTTTACCGTTTGGTCTTGGTCTACGTGCTTGTGTTGTATCAGAACGGTTAACGATTTTTTTGAAATCTGCTGCTAAACGTTTTTTATCTAGTTCTGGTAAACCTTTTTTAGTATCATATTTTTTCACTAAATCTTGCATTTTAGGAAGAACATCGTCAGAGCGTTGCTTGTTGTAGTTTGCGACATCTTTACCAACATTTACCATGTGTTGTAAACATTGTTTCTTTTGAGCTTCTGACAAGTGTTTGGTATTCATAACCATTTCTGGTAAGCTATAACCAGAGTTTGCAAAAACTTGAAATGCAAATTTATAACTCTTAGGATCTAGAGTATGAATAGTTTGCATAAGTGTTTCTGTGTTTTTTGCAGAAACATTTTTTTGACTTAAACCTTTAAAGATACCTAAAGTTGTTTGCTCTGTATATTTTAAACGCATTTTACCGTCAATAAGTGGAACTGGCGGAGTATCATTTTTTACTTTGATTTCTTTTGGTTTAAATTCTACTTTATTATCAAAAATAGACGGCATTTTCTTATCTGCAGGTTTGTATGGTGTACCTGAGCCTTCTGTTTTTCCTCCAAAAATTTCTATGTCTGGAAGTTGGTTTGATGCTTGTCTAGTTTGACTTTTTGCTTGGGTCTTCTTATTGTTGTCCCCAGCTGAGTAAATGTTAATTTCTGTCATATGTAAACCCCTAATTCTGTACTATAAGAATAACACTTTTTTTACATGTTTACAATAAAAAATTCCTTTTAATTTCACATTTCTTAAAAGGAATTTTTTAGTTATTTTGTTTTATGATTTTTTATTTTTTTGATTTGTCTGCAAATTCGCTATCAATTCTTAAAAATACTGGTGAAATTTGGTCTTTTTCGATTAATTTACCGTTTTTGATATTATCAAATTTTAAATCATCATATTTTGTATTGATATCGTAAGACAATTGTTCTGCCATACTTTTTGCAATGTTAGGGCAGAAAGGTTCAATTAGAGATGCAACTGTGCACATAACTTCAAGAACTGTTCTTAATACAGAACCACATTCTGTCATTTTTTCTTCTTTTGCAAGTGTCCAAGGAGCATTGTCTGTTACGAATTTGTTTGCTGTATCGACAAGAGTCATAATAGCTTGTGCTGCTTCTTGAATTTCGTAATTATCGAAATGGTATTTTACTCTATCAACTGTGTTTCTAGCGACAGTTAAAATATCGTCGTTAACTTTGAATTCTTCTTTAACTTTGCCGTCAAAGTATTTAACAAGCATTGAAAGAGTTCTATTTAAAAGATTACCCATTGAGTTTGCCAAATGAGCGTTAACTTTTTCTTTGAAGTCTACATCAGAATAGTTACCGTCTTTACCGCAAGGTGCAGCTGTTGCCATATAATAACGAAGTGCATCTGCGTTTTGAAGTTCAAAGTTTTTCAAAATATCTGCTGGTGCGATTACATTACCTAAAGATTTTGACATTTTTGTTTCGTCAATTGTAATCCAGCCATGTGCAAGGATTTGTTTAGGTAATGGTAAATCTAATGCCATTAAGATTGCTAACCAGTAAATGCTGTGAAATTTAAGAATATCTTTACCAATTACTTGAACATCAGCCGGCCAGAATTTTTTGAATTCTTCTGTTTGTTCGTCTGGTGTGTAGCCCAAAGCTGTAATATAGTTTGATAAAGCGTCAATCCATACATAAATAACTTGTTCTGGGTCATCTAAAACAGGAATACCCCAAGTTACGTTTGAAATTGAACGTGATACAGAAATATCTTGAATATCTTCCAATTGATTTAGAACTTCGTTTGCTCTAAATGCAGGTACGATAAAATTAGGGTTTTCTTTAATATGTTTGATGATTGCATCTTTGTATTTTGTAAGTTTGAAGAAATAGTTTTCTTCTGATACAACTTCTGGTTTCTTTAAGTGATCTGGGCAAAGTCCGTCTTCTGTTAAATCTTTTTCGTTTAAGAAACATTCGCAACCTTGACAGTACAAACCAGTGTATGAATGTTTGTAGATATCACCTTTTTCTACAAGTTTTTTGAAAATTAATTGAACAGCTTTTTCGTGATAATCATCAGTTGTTCTGATAAATTTGTTGTAGTTAATATCTAATAATTTCCAAGTATCAGTGAAAGATTTTGCATTATTGTCGCAAAGTTCTTTTGGTGTGATACCTTTAGATGCAGCTGTTTTTTGAATTTTTATACCGTGTTCATCTGTTCCTGATAAGAAGAACAAATCATTACATCTTTTTTTGAAATGTCTTGCAATTACGTCTGTAAGAATTTTTTCGTAAGCGTGTCCGATGTGTGGTGCGCCATTAACGTAATCTATCGCAGTTGTTAAATAAAATTTTTCCATTATGTACCTCTATTTACTTATGGGAAAATTATACAACAAACAAAGAGTAGTGAGTAGTAAATGGTGAGTGGCGAATTATTTTCAGAATGTCCAAGTGAACATAAATAAGTTGAGTCGAATAAAAACTTTTCTACTCACTACTCACTAAATGCTACTCACAATTTGCAACAAAAAAGCCGAAGCTTTATACTAGAACAACGGCAAGAAATGGATTAGGTAGGTAAAGATATTTGATTACATGTATTATGTGCCACCCTTTTAAAGTTTTATAACAATAATCTACATTTAGTTTAACATTTGTTAAATTAAATAATTTCTTTTCCGTCAAATAAATCTACAACCATTTTTACTTGATCTGAAAGCATTGTTTTATCTACATCTTGTTTTTTATTAACAGGTTTTTCTGTATCTTCTTCTGAACTATCTTCGTCTTCATCTTCTGATTGAGGTTTCTCTGCTACTTTTTGTGCAGGTTCAGATTTTACAGGTTGTTCTTCAATTTTTTCTTTTTTAATTACTGGTTTTGGTTCTTCAATATTTTTTTTTTCAACTTGTGGAACTGATGTTTGAGCAGATGAAGCAAGTTTGTTATCATCTGGCAAAGGCATTCTCACAATTACATTTGAATTTGTTTGTGAAAATAATTTGTCGCAAGCTTCAATCAACGCTTGTTTTTTTGAAGAATCGTTGATTTTACCAACTAAAGTGTCGTTTTTAAATGTAATAATAACTTTTTCTGGAGTTATCAAAACAGGTGTTGAAAGTTTTAACAAAGCTTGAGTTGCAGGACTTTGAATATTGTTTATTAAAGCTGTCCAAAGTTCTGAAAGGTTTGATGTTGAAGCTGGTTTTTGTTGAGATTTTGGAACAGGAGAAAAATCTTCTTCTCTTGCAACCTCTTGTTTAGGTTGTTCAACTATTTTTTCAACTTTTTCTGCAACAACTTCTTCGTGCTCTTGTTGGTGAGTTTCAACTTTTGCTTGAGAAGGTTTCATAATAGGTTTCATTGTTGGCATTGGTGCAGTTTTGTATGCAGTAGGTGCCGATGAAGTTCTTACTTCTCCACTTTCAAGTCTGGATAATCTTTCCTGCAACTCCATAAGTTTTGTGTTTTCTGTCAAATTTGCCAAATCGATTAATGCAACTTCTAGCCACAAGTGTGGAGTTGTGCTTGTTTTGATTTCTTTTATATAATTAGAAATTTTTTCTATCAAAAAGATGATTTGTTGTTTTTCTAAATTTTCAACAAGCGGTGTTACAGCTTTGATTTGTGCTTCATTGTATTGAGTCAATTCAATTGCAATATTTTTAGCGCAAGTTTTTACCAACAATGCGTTTTTAAAGAACTCAAGCATATTCAACAAAATTTGAGATGGTTCGTTACCTGAGTTATAAATTTTTTCTAAAATATTAATAGCTTCTTGCGGATTGCTTTCTACAATAGTTTTAGAAATTTCTACAAGCAAATCAAAAGAA